>OJML01000621.1_pt1 | contig 20603 bp, 17 predicted proteins | sample 1597221 | NCBI WGS metagenome assembly OJML01 (sample SAMEA2452123, study PRJEB22498) | human gut metagenome | biome: human feces; feature: human gut; material: feces | place: Australia | collected 2012 | reverse complement strand
AAGACAAAGAAATTCCTTATATCGCCGAAACGTCAACTGCAAATGAAGCTTATAATGCTTGGAAAGCTCGTATTCCGTTGATAAAAATTTATCCGATTACTGCAATGGGTGGAGCAATGTATGTTGAAGATTTGTTAAGACCAATGCCGTTTTTAAACGTAATGCCATTGGGAAGTGTTAAGTTGGATGAAGTTCATTCGTATATTAAAGCCGGTGCAAAATGTGTTGGTGTTGGGCGTGATTTTTATGACGGATTTTCATTAAGTGAAATTACATCTCGTGCAAAACGTGTTATAAGCGAGTTAAAGGGTTAATAATGAACGAAAAGTTAGATGTAGTCGCAATTGGGGAATGTTTGATTGAATTGTCAGCTAACACAAAGATGGCTGATGCTGAATGTTTATATAAATATTACGGTGGAGATACTTTGGCTGCGGCTGTCGCTGCTCAAAGAATGGGTGCAAGTGTAGGTTTTATAACAAGGGTTGGAAACGATTCTTTTAAAGATTACTTGCTAGATGGTTGGCATAGCGAAGGTTTAGATATTTCACAAGTTAAGATTTCTAATGAACCGAATGGACTTTATATTATTGCAAGACCTTCTTGTACAGAAAAAGAAATCGCAGTTTACCGCAAAAAAATCGCTCCATCAAAATTATCAATAGAGGATATTGATGAAGAATATATTAAAAACGCAGGAATTGTTTACGCATCAGGAGTTACTCAATCACTTTCTCCATCAGCGGCTGAGGCGGTTGAATATGCTTTTAAACTTGCAAAAGAGCATGGAGTAAAAACTGCGTACGATCCAAATTATCACTCTGCATTGACTACAGTAGAAGATGCAAAAGACGCATTTTTTAGAGTAAGTTCCAATATTGATATTTTGTTTTTGAATACAAAATTGGATTCTGTAAATATTTTGGATATTGATTCGCAAGAAAATATTATAAAAAGACTTTGGGATATGGGAATATCAACAGTTGTACTAAAATCCGCAGAAAAACATGGATATTTTACTGGATATAACGGAAATATTAATTTTACGGAATTTTATACAACCGATTGCTTAGATACAACATGTTCTGGGGATGCGTTTAATGGTGGTTTTATGTATGCGTTAACTCACGGTTTTACGGAATTTGAAGCTGCTAAATTTGCTTCAATTGTTGCAGGTTTGCAGGCAAAAGGGATTGGTGCTATTAAATCAATTCCACACAAAGAAGAAGTTTATTCAATATATAGGGGAAACAATGATTAAGGTTGCTATATCTGGTTACTATGGGTTTAAAAATTTTGGTGATGAGGCAATATTATCAGTTCTTGTTAATCATTTAAAGACTTTTGAGAACGCTGATATAACTGTTTTTTCAAGCGATATTGAATATACTGAAAAAACTTATGGTGTAAAGGCAGTAAAAAGATTTAATTTAAAGGATGTTATAAAAACAATTCAAAATTGTGATGTGCTTGTATCTGGTGGTGGAAGTCTTTTGCAGGATGTTACAAGTTTAAAAAGTCTTATATATTATGCTTTTATAATTGCTTTAGGGTTGTTATTTAATAAAAAAGTTATAATTTTTGCACAAGGAATTGGACCATTAAATAGTAATATTGCACAAAATATTGTAAAAAACCTCTTGAAATATTGTTCTTATGTAACAGTTAGGGATGAAAACAGTTTGAAATTGTTAGAGAAATTGGGGGTTAAATCAGAACTTGTTTGTGATCCGATTTATTCTTTAGATATCAAATCTGTCCCTCAAAATGGTGTTATTGGAGTTCAATTGAGAGAATTTAAAACAATGAATTTTGAATTGTTGCAGAAATTAGCATTGTTGATTATTACGAAGTTTTCTAACAAAAAAATTGAAATATTCTCATTACAAAAAACTCAAGATTTGCAATTATGTAAGCGTTTTGAGGCTTTGATAAAATCTTTTAATCCTGAAATTGAAACAGAAATAGTTGAAGATGATATTATAAACCGTCTTTCAAGATTAGAATATTTAATTGGAATGCGTTTCCATGCGGTTCTTGTAGCTTTAAAAAGCGGGGTTAAAACTTGTGCAATCAATTATGATGTAAAGGTTGAAAAAATTGCTACTGATGCAGGTATTCCGATTATTTCAATGGATGCGCATGAAAATATGGAAGAAATTTATCAAAAAATGCAAAATCTCAACAGAGATGAATTGTTGAGATTTGCTAATTCTAAAATATTTGATTGGTCAAAATTTGATGAGTTATTCGGTCTTTTTGCCAAATAGAGTTTGATAATTCGTTCTTAAACCTTTATTAAACTCAATACCGGCTTTTTGCCTAATGTCAGTATTTATTTTGCTATATTCTTCCGATGTTATTATTCCATCCATTTTGCCTTCACTATCTTGATCATAGGTTGCAAATGTAGCTGCTAATTCTTTCCAGTCGGCGTAGCCATCGCCATTTTGATCAATTTTGGAGAATGCAAATTGTGCTCGTTGTTTTGCATTAGCTTTTTGTTCGTCAGTTGCATTTTCGCCTAATTCTGCCATTTGGTGTTTAGTAAATTCTTCTAGTGTAACTTTTCCATCGCCATTGCCTGAGATTTTATCCATATTGGCAAGATAAGATTTCCCGAGTTCACTTACTGCAGTTCTGTATTTGTCGCCATCTGCTTTTTCTGTCCCTTGAACTCCGCCTTTAAGTATTTCAAATTTTTTGCCTTCAACTGCATTTCCTTTTTTATCTGTCATTTCGGATGCTGCTTTATCAAAGGCTTTACCTAGTTCTGTACTTTGGTTTTTGTCAATATCTCCGGCATATTCATTTTTAGTATTTTGTAATAATTGCTGTTGTTGTTGGGTTTCAAGTCTGTCTTTCATTCCATGAGCGAAGCCCCAATTCCATGCTAATTGATTACCATATTGAACATTCATGGCATTCATTTGATTTTGGTAATTTGGCATTCCAATCATCATTGGATTTACATAAGGATTTGTCGGATTAAACCAGTTATTGCCTTGACAACCTAATATGCCACCGCTATACATGCCAAAAGCATTGTAGCAGCCGCCACTGAAAATGCTTCCTTGACAACCACAACTTTTATTAGTCATTTGGTCGAACATTGCACTTGTCATGCCGGCTTGCAGGAAGGTTTGTCCTAATTGCTTGGTATATTTTGCAATATTACCGTTCTTAAAATTGGTACTAATAGATTGCCAGATAGTCATAATACTTCTCTCATTTATACTCTTATATATATAAAGTATATAATTTATAGATAATTGCTAATATTGTGACTATTGTTAATATATCTTAACAAAACGATAGAATAGTAAAATTAAATAATTTTGTATTAAAAAAGAACTCTTTCGAGTTCTTTATAATTGCCCTGGGCCAGACTTGAACTGGCACTGGATTTAACTCCAACCGGATTTTAAGTCCGACGCGTCTACCGATTCCGCCACCAGGGCATATTCAATTTTCAAACAATTTCCCCAGCGGTCTCGGTAGACGGCGTCTACTCTTCCCTCCTTCTTTTTCGATTATCAACCGAAAAACCGGAGTCCTTGCCAACTAGGGCATATTCAATTTTCAACTATTACCGAAACTCGCTAGATACGCTCAATTCCGCATAACTATATTAACTTAAACTATTACAAATGTCAAGAAATTTATTTCTTTTGATATGTTTTTAAATAACTGTCAAATTCTTCAAGTTTTTTAGAGATTTTATTATTTATTTTATTTAATTCTGTATCTATGAGTTTAAAGTTAGAAAGTGTTACTTTCCCAAACAATGCTGGATATTTTAGATTTTTGAGGAATATATCTCTAAATTTTTTAATCTCATTATAATCTGTCAAATCAATAATTTCAGACAATTCTGGTAAATCCATGAATAATTCACCCATTTGGTTTTTGGCTTTTTGAATGTTATTTGATTTAATATATTTTTGGATTTTAGTAATATGTGCTTGCATTATTGAATAATTGTGTCTTATTTTAGATTTTTTTTCAATCAAAAAGTCTTTAAAATAAGAAATAGTTTGATTATATCCGGAATTAATCAAATCATTCCTTTTGGCTTCATTTATATTGAAATCGACAACCACAATATCGCCGGTATTAAGAACAATATAATCAAATTTGTCTTTATTTCCGTATATATTGGTAATAAAAGATGTAGATATCGCAGTCATGCAGCTATAAACCGCATTTGCATAATTTATTCCGGAGATGTCATTACTTTCATAATTTCCCTCAAGACGAAATTCAAGTATTCTTTCGTCGTCATTCAAAAGATGCTTTGACAACTTCCACATAGGCCAACTTTTTTGTAAATCGCCGTCAACAAGCAGGGTTTTGTTGTATTCAATTGGTTTCATTAATCCAGGCATACAACATGAAATTCTAACGGCAGATGCTATTTCGTAATCCGGTGTGTCAAATCTGGAAAATTCTTTACATTCAAAGTTAGATAAATTAGTTGTTATTACAACCAGATTTTTTTTGATATCTTTGAATGTTACGGCAGGATTTACTCCTTTTTTGTAGTTTTCGCCATAATATTTTTTTTCGATTAATTCTCTAACCCATTCTAAAAAAACTTCTCCTTTGCTAATCGCAAATAGTGGACCTAAGCCGATTGAGATATCTTTAAATAATTCAAAATTAACCTTAATAAAAATATCTTTAAGTTCTTCTGCATTGTAGCCAACTGCCAATAATGCTGCAAAAATTGAACCAACAGAAGAACCTGCTAATCTGTCAGGAATTATTCCGAGTTCTTCTAATGCTTTTACGGCTCCGATGTAGGAAACTCCTCTAATTGCGCCGCCTCCAAATAAACATGTGTATTTAAAATTATTATCCATAAATTTATTATACGATATTTAAAATTTTATTCCTGTAGTAAATAGAGTATTTTTGTAGTAGTTGATGTCGCTAGTCGGTTGTACAAACTTTTTATTTGCAACCTTTTTAGGCAAGAATACTCCGAAATATTTCCCTTCATATACTGCAATCCATTTCCCTTCTTGTTTTAAAACATTATAAACGGGGTATGAGTTTTCGATAATCATGACATCTGGTGGAAAATATTCAAAAACTTGTTTCCAATGCGGATATGCAAGTAAAAATTCTTTTAACATTGGTACCATATAGTCATAATAGACTTCTTCGTACCTACCATCCATAAATATCTTGTTTTGTGGGTATAGTTTATAAGAAACATAACTGCCATAGCCGAAATTCGTTAAAATATTACCTTTTATATTGTTTGCTTTGATAAATTCAACTTCTTTGACAGGATAAGCATCCATTCCAACAGGAACTGAAAAGTTTTTTGATGACAATGTAAAAATTGAGATGAAAAGCAGCATGATATAAATCATTCTGTTTTTCCAGTGTGGTAGTTTAATATTTTCGATTAATTTATAAAAATCTTCGTACATAAAGCATATTGCAGAGATTGCGAAAAACGGAAGAAGTTTTACATGGCTTATTGCCAAATACATGGTTGATAAAATAACGATATACTTGACTTTATCGGCTTTATTGTACCAATTTTTAATGTTATCTGATTTAATTTCTTTAAAAATATAAATACTTTCGGTAATTGTTAAAACGAGCATGAAAAGTTTGAATTTTATTTGTTTAAACAGATAGAATTTTGAAAATAGTCCCCACCACTCAACAATATAAGGTCTTTTCATTGTGTTTGCCATTAGTAAAAATTTTGTATATTTGTATCCCCAAGGGTTAATCAAAAGTAGTGGTAAGGAAATTGCAAGAGTTATAAGGTATTTTGAACATGGTTTTTTATTTAAGAACTCTCCGACTGCGTACATTCCTAACAATCCTAACCCTGCAACAACACCACCATGAATATTGTTCCAAAGGATTATTAATGGAGGAATGGTAAATAGAAGTTTATTGTTGCCTTTTCTAACTTTTTCCAATAAATAAATAAATATTGTAAAGAATAAAAAGCTGAACATGTGGCATCTGATTGGGTTGTTAAGATTTTCCATAACAGCCATAAGAGTAAAGAAATAGAACAAAATATTATATGGAGAAATATTGGTTCTGTTTTTTACAACTCTTGATGCAACAAAGAATATTCCGAACAACATTAGAGCTTGTAGAATTATTAAACTATATGCTCCAAATAGTTTTAATACTGCGTAAAATATAGCTCCACTTCCCCATTCATGGTCAAACCATGTATGAACCGGAGTGTAAGATAAAAAATCTGATGTTAATACATTTCCACCATCGATTACTCCCATGCCAGCAATTAATCTAGCCCATAAGTCATAATCAAAATGAGTTGCCGTTGTTGAAAAGGCAAGAATTAATAAAAATAGTGTTATATAGAATAATAAAGCTTTTTTCCCCATAAAAAAAGTATATCATAAATATAGTTTTATATTTTGGTAATAAAAAAGACATGTTTATCTCAACATGCCTTTTTTATTCTACTTTTTTGCTTAAAAACTAAGCAGCTACTGAACATTCAATTTCTCTAATCAAGTATTCAGCAACCCATTCAAAATCTTTATTATCTTTAGCTGCTTCTTTCAAATATTTAACAGAAGCATTGCCTAATCTAATCAAAGTCATTGCAACAACACCTCTTTTAATACCTCTAACAACTTGTAATTCATCAACAAGTTGAGGCACTGCAGAAGTTCCTATGCTTACCAATTCGTTTTCCAATTTGTTTTTTGTAACGTTGTCTGCATTTTCTAACTTTGAAAGAATTTCATTAACTGTTTCCATTATAATTATCTCCATTTATCTTATCTATATTGTAATTATAAACTAAAAAACAGTTAAACATTGATTTCCTTACATAATCTTTATATCCATATAAAGCTCATAATAAAAAAGCAGAACATGTGTTCTGCCATAAAAAATGTGTAGGGGAAAAATATAATAAATATAAAATGTAGTGTATTAAGAATAAATTTTGAATGTTCTTTCAATGTTTTTGTCGATTGCTGTTTTGATTGAATCGTATTCTGTTTGAAGTGAATTGTGTTCTGTATCAATATTTTTTAATTCAAGATCATATCTTTTATCTTTGTTTTCAATTTTTGCCATTGCAGCGTTATATTCTGCTTCAGCTTTTGTGAGTGCTGCGTTGTTTGTTTGTTCTGTGATATCGCTACAATTTGTATAAGTTGTAGTGTTCCAATTATTGTTAGCGTCAACTTGTTCAAGGCAAACCAAACCACTTTCAAATGCAAATTGTATCCATTCGGCACTAGAAGCCAAACCATCTTGTAGAGCTTTGTAGCCGGATGTTGTCATTTTGTTATATAAGTTTGTGTACCATTGAGCTTTTGCTGAGCCGTTTTCGTTATAAGAAGCATTTTTATTTGAAGTATCAATCCAGTCATAATTTGGTTCACCATAAGTATTCATGATTGCATCAAGAACTTCCGCTTGTTTGATTTTTTCAAATTCGGTTGCTTTAGTTGTATTAGTATTGAAATTTTGTCCTAATTGATTGATTGCATTGATATCTGCAAGAGATGACCATTGGTTTTCATCAAAATTAGAAGGCATTGCATTCCCAAAAATAGTTTCATACAATTTTGCGGCAGCATCTTTGTATGCTGTGTATTCCGGGATATCTATTTTATTATGATTTGCATCTTCTTTAAATTCAATATCGCCATTATTATTGATTGTCCAAGCTTTTTGATATTCTTCTCTTTTAATATCAAAAGTATATTTTAATGTGTTAGATAAAGAATCTATAACGTGTTGCCCGATATATTTCAAATCATCAATATCTAGTTGTGTAGTTTCTTTAAATGTGTAGCTATCAGGCATTGTATAATCAAGACTTAATAAATCTTTTTTTTCTGGTTCAGGGATGCCTGTATATGTGATTTCATCTTCTCCGGTCAACCCGTTTGTGAATGATAATGTTCCATCACTATTTTTAGTTACTTGGTATTTAGTTTCTTCTAATACCCATTTTTCATTACCATTCTCGTCTTTACTTGTTTTGTATAATTGTGCAGTCCAACTAGCACCACTTTTATTTAAAACAAACACATCCTGATCACCATCGTTGTAGGTGATTTGGTTGCCATCAGTAGTACATGTTAAACCTGAGTTTATTGTTCTTTCGTTATTTAAACCGTCTGTAATTAATGTTTTCATTGCTTCAAAGTATGAATTTACGCTTTCATCGTTCTTTGAAAAACCGGTTAATTGATTTTTTACTTTATTACCATAGCTGCCAGTTCCATCGATGGCTGCTTTAATCATTTCTAAGTATTTTTTTACTGCTTCAATATCAGTACTTGCATTCATTTCTGAATTGATTGTTGATAAATTCTTACCATCAACTTTTACTGTATCATATAATTTGTTCATGATTTCAGCAGCTTTTGTTGTATAAGCTTCTTCTGCGGTTGAGAAATTGCTCAATGCACTTTGATAATTATAATAGTATTCGGAAGATTTGATAGTATTGTAGCTATCATATCCATCTTTGCCTTCATACATATTTTTTAATGTTTCTGTGCTATAACCTGAATCAACTTGAATATTATGACTTACGCCATCTTTATCTTCAGCAAGACTACCTGTGTTGTAAACAACTCCGTTAGATTTGTCTATTGATACGGCTTCGCCTAAATCATTTGTTGTATAATAACTTACTCCGCTATATTTTGATAAATTATCAAAGTACGTAGTAGTTTCTTCTAAACCGTAGCATTTTAAGAAAGATGCAAGATCTGTAGATTTCTCAAAATTCTTCGCATCTGTTTCAGAAACCAACAATTGACCTGCTGAATTAGAAATTGCATATTGGTTGTTATATTGGTTGTAAGCAGTCAAAGAATTGAATGTTAATTCTTTGTAGCTTGTGTTGTTTTCTTTATCATAATTGGTAAACATCAATTGTGCATTATTTAAAGCATTTGTGTATGCTTCGCTAACCTGCGCACTTTTGGTTGCAAGACGCATCTTATCGTTGTTGATAAGCTGAGCTCGTAGCTCGTTATCAGACATACGGGATGTGATTGATAATAATCTAGCTTGTCCTGCCGCCATTCCCATAATTGACGTTTACCTTTCATTTTTCCTTAGTAACTTTCATTATGGTATATCGGTTATTTCTCTTGAAATCTTTAATAATTTGAATCTTTTGTTACAAAATGTTACGAGAGTATGATAACAAAAACAATGGTTACGATATTTATCGTAACCATCGTCTTAATATATATTTTGTTTCCTTAATTAAGCATTTTCTTCTGCATTAGCGATTTCTTCTGAAATGCCTGCCATTGGTTCATGAAGTAATTCTAAATCTTCTTTATTTTCAGGAGATGTTTTTAGAAAATCATTTTCCATAGACAATTCTCTTACCCTAGCTTGAGCTAAGTCAGATTGTTTGTTTTTTAAAATTGTATAATTTTTTGCAAAATCCCTATTTTGAGCATTTGCAGCACTCATAGAGTGGAACAAACCACCGAACAACAACATTGTTGGTGACCAAGATAATAAAGATTTTCCAAATTCTTTCAATGCTGATGGAGTTTTTTCTGCAATATTCTTCAAACCATTTTTAGCTCCAACCATCATTTTGTTTTCATTGATAAATTTAGCAACTTTTTCAGTTCCTTTTTGCATAAATTTAGGAGCTTCTTTAGACGCTAATTTGGTAACACCTTTATTCAATAAGAACAATGCGCCAACTCCGGCAGCCAAAGTTCCCATCAAAGATATAAACGGATGTTCATTATCAAATTGACGAGCTTTTGGTGAATTTTCAACTAGTTTTCTTTTTGCAAAACCTAAAGTATCAATAGCTGCTAAACCAGCAGTCCAAAGAGCTGCAACTTTTAATCCGCTTGCGGCACGGCTAGCCATGCCTGTTACTTCTTTAGAAAATATTTTTGATTTCCCTTTTGTCAACACAGCCGCATTTAAACCTGCTGCAACAGGAGCTGCGTAGAACAAAGCGTTCGTAATTCTATTTGATTTTTTTCTGTCAAATTTAGCTGAAGTTTCGGCAAAAGCTATTTGACGGATAGAATTGTCATCTAATCCAATCAAAGCATCTACATTATCACGTCTTCCACTAAAATTAGGAGTTGAAATTGCTGAAATCTGCATACACATACCTACACTTTCACTTATATTATACCCTATTAAAACCCAAAAACATGTTTTTTTGCTATTGTAATAAGATTTTGTTAAGAATATTTACACTAAACTTTATTTAGATTATTATGCACTTATGAAAAATTTTTACATTCACACAATGGGCTGTAAATCAAATCAATTTGAAAGCTCAATTATAGCCGAAAATTTAGAAAATAATGGAATTACGCAAACTAAAAAGATTGAAGATGCTAACTTTTATATCTTAAATTCTTGTACCGTCACTCACAAAAGCGACAACGAAGCAATGTATCTCCTTCGTGCTGCAAAACATAAAAATCCAAATATAACTACGATTATTACAGGTTGTGTTGCACAAGTTGAAAAAGAAAAACTTCTTGAAAATGAATTTGTTGATCTTGTTGTAGGTAACGATGAAAAATTAGACTTGTATAAAATCTTATCAGACACGCAAGAAAAAACTTGTTCTGTGTCTGATATTATGCACAGGACAGATTTTAGTAAAGTTGTTCTTAATGACATGAGTAAAACTCGTGCAAGTCTGAAAATTCAAGACGGCTGTGATAATAGATGCTCATACTGCATAATTCCGTTTGCTAGAGGAAAAAGTAGAAGTGCAGATATTGAATTTATTGTGGAACAAATCAACAATTTTTCAAAACATGGTTTTAAAGAAGTTGTTTTGACGGGAATCCATATTGGACAATGGGGTAAAGATATCGGGTTTGAATTATTAGACTTAATAAAAGCGATTGAGGAGTGTACTACAATTGAAAGATTTAGGATGGGGTCACTTAATCCTACTGAAATCTCAGATGAAATGTTAGAATATCTTAAAAATTCAAAAAAATTCTGTCCGCATTTTCATTTGTCACTACAATCAGCTTGCAACAAAACCTTAAAATCTATGAACAGATTTTATAAAGTTGAGGATTATTTAGCGCAAATTGATAAGATTAACGAAACTTTTGATACTCCATTTTTAGGAAGTGATATTATTACAGGATTTGCAGGCGAAACAGAAGAAGATTTCCAAATCACTGTTGAAAATTTACAAAAATCAGGCTTATCTCAAATTCATGTTTTTCCGTACTCTGTTAGGGAAGGAACAATTGGTGCAAAAGCTCCTAATCAGGTAGATGAGAAAGTTCGTCAATTACGTGCTGATATTGTAAAAGCTTTGTCTTTTATAAAACATACCGAATTTATAAATAAAAATATTGGAAAAACAAGGGAAGTTTTAATCGAAAAACGCTTTGATAAAAGAACAGGATTATTAAAAGGTGTTACAAGAAATTATTTAACTATTCTTATAAATTCGCAAGATGAAAGTTTGCTAAACACCTTACAACAAGTAAAAATAACTAAATATGAAAATGGAAGAATTTTCGGAGAATTAGTATAAATAAGATAATAAAAAATCGCAACTTATAAAAATTGCGATTTTTATTTTTAGATTTTTAATATCAATTAATCTCTTGAATTTAGTTTAGCCAATAATCTCAAGATTTCGGTATAAAGCCATATAAGTGTAATCATTAACCCCATAGCTCCAAACCATTCGTAATCTTTACTTAACATTCTTTGAGAAGATGTTTCAATAAAGAAAAAATCTTGAATTAAGCTCATTGCAGCAATTACAATAACAAATAGGCTAAATCCTATCCCAACAGGTCCGCTTTGCCATATCAACGGAATGCTACGAGAAAATATCATTGCAATAAATTGAATTATATAAATTGCTAAAATTGAAAGTATTGCCGTAGTCAAAACTGCTCTAAATTTTTCGGTATATTGAATAAATCTTGCCTTATATAAAGCAAGCATTACGAATAATACGACAAATGTTCCTAGTATCGCATTTATTACAATTCCAGGATAAGCTTTTTCAAATATTGCTGAAAATGCACCCAAGGTTAAGCCTTCAAACAACGCATAAGGTGCTGCTAAATATTTTGCAGATTTAACATTGAAACAGGTAATCAATACCAAGATAAAACTCAAAATTGAGCCAATACTAACTAAACCAATGGCAATTGCTGGATTTGCAAACAAATAATAAACGCTTAACGCACAACCTGCAATCAAGCAGATAAATAACAAGAAAATCTTATTAACTGTTCCTTGTATTGTCATTGGCGCACCATCTAGTATTTGAGCATCTGCACTAAATCTGTCATCATTTAATATCGGATTTGACATAATTAACTCCTTCCTTTACCATGATTATATAGTATATTATAAAAAATAGCTATATCTTAATAATTTAATAAGGTTTAAAATGTTTTTAGAAAATTATAAAAAGTTTATTAAATACTATGGAAAGGGAAGATATTCAAAACTTCTAGGATTTGCGGGACTTTCGTTAATTGCCGGTATTATGGAATTGGTTGGTGTTGCAATGATTTATCCATTTATAATTTTAATTATGACACCGGAAACAATTATGGAACATGTTCCTCAATTAAAACTTATAAATCCGATATTACTCGGACTTTCAATAGGTTTATGTGTATTATTGCTTTTCATTTTAAAAAACTTTTTTATGATTTTGGTTCAATATATTCAGAGCAAATTTATAACAAATTGGAAAAAAGATATTGCTGCTAAGTTTATGGAATATTATATATATGCTCCATATAAAACAATAATGAAAACATCTCAAAGTGACAAAATTTATACTCTTGAAACCCTTAGTGGAGTTGCGGTTGACGGATTTGTGATGAGAGGATTAAACCTCATGACAAATGTAATAATTGTCGGGATGATAATTGCTCTTTTGTTTATCAAATTCCCAGTTCCTGCACTCGGAACAGTAATTTTTGTTGTAACAACCATGTTTTTGCAAAATAAATACTTCAAAAAACGCACAAATTCTCTTGCTACAACAATGGAAAAAATTAATAAAAAACACAACGACACTATTCTTGAGAGTATTTCTAACATAAAAGAATTAAAAATCCTTTCTGCTGAAAACATGTTTTTTGAACAATACCAAAATACAGAAAAAAAATACCGAAATACGCAAAAACTTCAAAATTTTTACAACGCAATTCCTCCATATATAGTTGAAATGCTCGTGGTTCTTGCTCTTTTAATTCTTGCTTGCATTATTTCTCTACAAACTTCAAGTGATAATGCAAAACTTATGGCTGCGTTTGCAATTGTGGTTGCGGCATTATTTAGAATTGCTCCTGCGCTAAACAGAATACAGTCATCTATAATAAATATAAATGCTTCAAGAAATTATGTAAAACGAATTAATGAAAAATATGAGGCATGTGATTTTGATAATTTTCAAAAAGAGAAGCTGCAAGCTGAGGGAAGGCTTGATTTCCATGACAAAATTGAGTTGAAAAATATTTGTTTTTCTTACAATTGCACAAAGCAGGTTCTAAAAAATATTTCATTCACTATCAATAAGGGCGATTTTATTGGAATAATAGGGCTTTCTGGAGCAGGTAAAAGTACATTAGCCGATATTATAACAGGACTTTTGCCGGCAGATAGCGGGGAAATCATTGTTGATGAAACCCAATTAACTCAACAAAATTTTCAAAAATTTAGGCGCATGCTCGGTTATGTTCCTCAGCAAATAAATATTTTAGATAAATCAATAAAAGAAAATGTGGCATGGGGATGCAAAAATGTTGATGATAATGGTGTAATCAAGGCTCTCAAAGCGGCTCAAATTTATGATGTCATAGAGGAATATCCGCAAGGTATTAATTCTAATGTAATAATTGGTTCAAACGGCTTGTCACAAGGACAAAAACAAAGATTGTCCATTGCTAGAGCATTATATAGAGATCCAGAAATTATTATTCTTGATGAAGCCACATCCGCACTGGATGTTCAAGTTGAGCATGAAATAACCGAAATGTTGAAGCAAATTAGTACATCAAAGACAATAATTGCAATTGCGCATAGATTATCTACATTAAAAGCATGTAATAAATTGATTTATATGAAAGATGGCGCAATCGTAGATATAGGGACATTCGAGGAGTTATCAAGTCACTACAAAGAATTTGAACAATTAGTAAAATTATCCACAATTAAGTAAAAAAAATAAAAAAAAAGACTTTACAATAAAAATGTTTTGTATTATAATAATTACATAAGCTCAAAGAGAGCAAAAAAGATATTCCTCAGTAGCTCAATGGCGGAGCAACCGGCTGTTAACCGGTAGGCTGTTGGTTCGAGTCCAACCTGGGGAGTTTTTTCTATTATTAGGGCAAGAATTAGTTTCAAGCCCTTTTTTAATGCCTGTTTCAAGAGTTCGATTGTTAGCATATTTAAGAGATAATTTGTACTGATTTTCTACTATTGTTTGGAATATCGGCTTTAATTTTATATCAAAGTTTTTATCTTTATATGTGATTTGTTCTGAAATAATTTCCATGATTTTTCATCTTTTGATAATAAAAAATTACCGGAGGGAAAACTAGGCTAACGAAGTTTAATCTAACTTTGTGGCAATATTATGGCAAAATACAGGCATTAGTGTGGGAAATTACAATAAGCTTGAAATCTTAATCTAATTGAAATCTTTATCCTGTTACTATAACAAAATATCCGCAGAGATGCCGCTGACGTGAGTTTGCAGGTAAGGTCAAGCGTATTAGCATAAACTTTCTACAATTAAAACTCTAATTCTCTTAAAACTCGCGTGAACAGTGACAAAACAAATTTTTATAATAAATACTACACTAGAATCGGATATTTACATTGGCTACTTCATAAAATATACCATGCAAGGGCGGCCGCCGGTATCGTAATTTATTTGTTCTATAACTTCACTGTTTTTTGTTAAATAGTGCATGTATTTTCGAACTGTAACTTTTGAAATATCCAAAAATGCGGCAATCTGTTCTGATGTATGCCCGCTATTTGTATCTTCTCTTAAGTATTCGCGGATTTTGTCTAATGTCTTTTCTTGAATACCTTTTGGAAGTTCAAAATTATTATTCCCAAAATGTTCGCTATTCATAATTTCATCAATTTTTTTCTGATCCAGAACGCAAACATTATTTTTTTGAACTCTACACTCAACGAATTTGTCCAGTGCTTGTTGAAATCGTTCTTGTACAAAAGGTTTGACAAGGTAATCAATGACCCCAAAGTTTAAAACCGTATCAAGGGTGTTTTTATCATTTGATGCCGTAACCATAATTATATCAGTATTAATTTCTTCCGTTCTGATTTTTTTTAGCAAAGATAAACCATCTAACACTGGCATATAAACATCAAGGATAGCCAAATCCACTTGATTTTCTGACAAATATTTGAACGCATCATTCCCGTTCCTGAAAGATTGAACAACATAAAAACGGGAATCTTGCTCAACATAATGAGTATTTATCATTGCAACCATAGGGTCATCTTCTACGATTAAAACCTTGTACATTTATTACCTCTTATTCATAATATTTAGGTGCTAATTTCATTGTTTGGAAAAATTCCCAATCGTGAGCAGGAAAGACTTTTGCATTATATTTTTTAGCCAAACGTCTTACTTTTTCGATTGATTTTAAGAAACTTACACTATCATACATAAAACCACTCATTTTGGCAGGTGGTCCAAAAATTTCTGATGTATAAACACAATCTTGAGGAAGAATTATAGTTTGTCCTTCAAGATGAACAACAAGCCCTAAGAGATTTGGAGTATGACCGGCAAGACAAACTACTTCAACCCCTTTTGCAAGTTCAAAATCCTCATCAACCAAATGATATTGTTTTACGGGTGCTTCCAAATCTCCTTTTATATAACCGCCATGAGTTTCTCTATCAGGGTTCATGTGAACTTTTGCAAGTCCATATTTGTAGTCTTCCCCAGGAACATAAACATCAGCGTGAGGGAATAAATTGATATTTCCTGCGTGGTCCAAGTGCATATGAGAAAGTACAACTGTTTTAATTTCTTCCGGTTTAACTCCGCAAAGTTTAAGTTGATTTTCCAATCTTTCTTCATCTTTTTGATAAAGCGGATAAACTTCTTGCATAGTTTTGGGCCAATAACCGTTCATGGCTTCAGGGTTTGAACCTGTGTCATATAAAATATAACCATCATCTGTTTCAATCAAATAAGCCATTACAGGCAGTTTAATCCATTCATTTTGAACATGCGGATTAGAACGTGTTCCAAGTGTTGCACATGCAACAACGGTATTTTTATCGGTTTCTAAATACCCTGTATTTAGTGCATAAAGTTTCATCATTTCCCTTCTTTCTTAAATTTAACGGTGAATTTTGTTTCTATTTCCATTTCTGACGTAACCGAAATTTTACCGTTATAAGTCTCAATCAATGATTTAACAACAAAAAGTCCCGTTCCTCTAGAATTACTTTTTGTCGAAAATCCGTCTTTGAATATCTTTTTCAAATTAGATTTTTTTATTCCGTTGCCATTATCGCTTACGACAATTTTTATTTCTTTTGGCGTTGATAAAATAGATACATATATTTTTTTGTTGGAAACATCTGTTGAATTTAGTGAATCCATCGCATTTTCGATTAAATTTCCAAGCACTGTTATAAAAACATCTGACGGAATTCTTGTATCGTTTTCTTCCAGTGAACTAGCAGAATCCAATGCAAAATGGATGCCAAGTTCTGATGCTCTAGCAAATTTCCCAATCAAAAGAGCAGCAATAGATGGAATTTTAATTTGTTTAATAATGGTACTTATTATCTCTTTTTGTACCATACTGACATTCATAATGTATTCAACTGCTTCATCGTATTTTTTCATTTGGATTAAGCCTAAGATTACATGTAATTTATTCACAAAATCGTGATTATTTGCTCTCATTGATTCGACAAGATGTTTAACCCCGGTCAAATTTTCTGCAAGTTGTACGACCTCAGTTCTGTTTCTAAAAATAGCAAATGCTCCAACGATTTCACCATTATCATAAATTGGCATTCTATCAGAAATTACGTAATCATTTTTTAATGATTTCATCTGCACATTGAATTCTTTTTTGCCTGTCGTTAAGAGTTCACCTAATCTTGATGCAGGATAAATCTCATTCAAATCTTTACCGATAGGTTCACTTTCTGTTATATGCAGCATTGGAATTGCTGATTTGTTTATAAATATAACTTTTTTGTTTTTATCAATTGCTAAGATGCCTTCCTCTAATGCCATAAGGATATCTTCACGCAATTTAAACATTTCAAGTAATTTATTTTCGTCCATAATTTTATTTTACCTTGAAATTACAACTTTGCTATTAAATATTAGGAAATTTATACGCATCTTCAATATCAACAGGCATTTCCTTGTACTCACAAGTGTTTATAGCCTTATCAAGATAATCGTACAATTCCTGTTTAAATTTCGGATGTGCACAATTTTCGATAATTGTTTTGGCTCTTTCTATCGGGTCTAAACCTCTCAAATCTGCAACCCCTTGTTCTGTAATAAGTGCGTGGATTTCATGGATTGTATGGTCAACGTGACTAACAAGTGGAACAATACAAGAGATTTCTCCATTTTTTGCAGTAGATTTTGTGATAAAAATTGATAGTCCAGCATTTTCGCAATAATCGCCAGAACCGCCGACACCATTCATCAAACGACAACCGTTAATGTATGAAGAATTAGTGTTACCATAAATATCTGCCTCAATAACTGTGTTAATCGCAATTATACCAAGTCTTCTGATAACTTCGGGGTGGTTACTGATTTCTTGCGGTCTTAGTACAATTTTATCTTTATATTTTTCAAAGTTTTTAAAGAACTCATCAATCTTATCCCAAGAGATTGTCAAGGACGTACCCGATGCACATTTAACTTTTCCTGCCTCAATAAGGTCGAAAATTGAATTTTGCAAAACTTCTGAATATACTGTTAAATCTTCAAAATCAGAATCTTTCAAACATTCTAAAACTGCATTTGAAACACTGCCGACACCTGCCTGAATGGGAGGAAGCGGATTACACAATCTTTTATGTTCAACTTCATTTTTCAAAAAGTTAACCAAATTTTTAGCCATAGCATCAAATTCCGCATCAGATGGTACAACTTTCCTTCCATTATCAGGAATTGTGCTGTGAACAACAGCAACAACTTTATCAAAATCACATTTTATATAAGGTGTTCCAATTCTATCGTCAACTTTTGTAATTGGAATAGGTTTTGTATATGGAGGATTTTCAGGAGAATAAACATCATGAACCCCTTCTAAAGACGCTGGAACATAAGTGTTTACTTCAATTATAATTTTGTCCGCACATTCTGCATATATGTTAGAAGTACCAACAGAAGTTGTCGGAATAATATTTCCGTTTTCATCAATCGCAGTTGCTTCAATTATTGCAACATCAACATGGTTTAAGAAATTTCTTTTTACCCATACAGGCATCAAACCAAGCGGAACATCATGATAGCCGACTTTCCCGTCATTAATCGCATTTCTCAAATCTTTATTGGTTTGGTAAGGAATACGTTTTTTTAAAGCTCCTTTTCTTGCAAGTTCACCATCAAACTCATCTCCGAGAGAAGCTCCTGAATAAACTGTTAAATCAAGTTTTTCACCGTTATCTGCACGTTTGGCAAGCTCTCCTGCAATAACTTTAGGATACCCTGCAATCGTAAAACCACTAACACCAAGTGTCATATTAGGGTTTATAAACTTTGCAGCCTCAGCCGGTTCCATAACTTTATTTAAATATCTTTTATCTCTAATCCTTTTTTCAAATTCTTTGTCCACAGTCTTTACCTCACTTACTCTTTCATTTACCAATAGTTTATCATATTGATAAAATTTGTATGTACTAACGAAATTAAAAAAAAGAGTTTGGAAAGTAAAGAAAGTTTTAAATAACGCAAAAAAATTTTTATACTTACCAAAGAATGTACAAAATTGAATTACAAAACTAACATATTGCTATAGGTTGAAATTGTAAGAAAGGAAATATAAAAATGGAAAACGAAATTAGTGCAGAAGAATTGATTAATTCGTTAGTTGAAAAAGCTCATAAAGCTCAACAAGAATTTGAATCATTTTCTCAAGAACAAACAGATGCTATTGTTAAAGAAATTGGTAAAGTCGTTTATGATAGAGCTGAAGAATTAGCCAGAATGACAGTTGATGAAACTAAAATGGGTGTTTATGAAGACAAAGTTGCAAAATGCCACGGTAAATCAAAATGTATTTGGAACAGTTTGAAAGGCAAAAAATCAGTAGGGATTATTGAAGAAAATAAAGAAACAGGAATTATTAAAGTTGCAAAAGCAAAAGGTGTAGTTGGTGCAGTAACCCCTGTAACAAATCCTGTTGTAACTCCAATGTGTAATATTATGTTTGCTATTAAAGGTCAAAACGCAATTATTATTGCTCCGCACCCAAGAGCAGAACATGTAAACAAATACGTTGTAGATCTGTTTAGAGAAATTTTGAAAAAACACAACGCTCCTGTTGATTTAATTCAAACAATCGAAAAATCATCAATTGATGCTACAAATGAATTAATGAAAAAAGTTGATGTAGTTGTAGCAACAGGCGGTGGCGGTATGGTTAAAGCTGCTTATTCATCAGGTCACCCTGCATTAGGTGTTGGTCCTGGTAACGTTCAAGTTATTATGGATAGAGGAATTGACTACGAAGATGCCGTTAAGAAAATTATCATCGGCAGAACTTTTGATAATGGTATCATTTGTTCTGGTGAACAAGCCGTATTCATTCCAAAAGAAGATTTTAATAAAGTTCTTGACTTGTTTAGAAAAAACGGCGTATTTGTTGTTGAAGATGAATCATCAATTAAGAAATTTGCTGATACAATCTTCCCTGAAAACGGTCCAATCAATAGAAAAATTGTTGGTCAATCTGTTCAAACAATTGCAAAACTTGCTGATGTTGAAGTTCCGGAAGGTACAAGAATGATTTTGATTAAGGCAAGGGCAATCGGTAAAGGCAACGGCGAACCTTTATGTCGTGAAAAAATGTGTCCTGTAATGATTACTGCTCCTTACGATACATTTGAAGATGCTATTAAACTTGCTCAATCAGATTTGGAATACGAAGGAAAAGGTCATACAGCATCAATTCATTCAAATGATATGGAACATGTTCGTTATGCAGGTGAAAATTTGACGGTAAGTCGTTTAATTGTTAACCAATCCTCATCAACAGGTGCAGGCGGCAGTTTGTATAATGGCTTTGCTCCAACTACAACATTAGGTTGTGGATCTTGGGGTAACAACAGTATTTCAGAAAACTTGAATTACACTCACTTAATTAACGTTTCTCAAATCGGACTTTATAATAAGGATAAAAAAGTTCCGACAGATGAAGAAATTTGGGCTTAAATTTGTTGTTATAATAAATTCCGGATTGCATAATGTAGTCCGGAATTCTCCTAAAAGAAAGGATTTTTAATCATGAAACAGTTAATATTAAAACCGGAATTGCATAAATTCCAAACTTGCAAAGAATTTGCAAAAG
>OJML01000616.1_pt1 | contig 20704 bp, 16 predicted proteins | sample 1597221 | NCBI WGS metagenome assembly OJML01 (sample SAMEA2452123, study PRJEB22498) | human gut metagenome | biome: human feces; feature: human gut; material: feces | place: Australia | collected 2012 | reverse complement strand
ACAGAAGGTTGTCAGAGATTTGCCGGATTGGCGTAATTCTTTTAAAATATATTTGTTTTTTGTTTTTGCGATAAGTTCCTCTGCGTTCTTGTACATTTTTTCCGCATTTTGAAGATATTCAATTTGTTCAGCGGATTTTACAAGTCCGAGTTCTTGAAAATATTTGCCGTACAAAATGTATAGTCGTGAAAGCAAGTCGTTCATATTGAATTTTTTCGCAAGTGAGATTGCGTTTTCAAGGTGAATTTTGGCGGTTTCAAAATCGGATGTTGTAATTGCGCATTTTGCAATAACCATTTTCAAAAGAACTGTAAAGAAGTAACTGTCTATTTTAGGGTTTTGCGCTACTTCAAGTGCTTGTTCTGCGATTTCCATTGCACTTTGCGCTCCATCTGTAATTAATGTTGCATCAGCGATTAAAAACCATGTCAGAAGCGCACCTACAGCCATTTTTTCTTTTGCAAAATATGCGATTTGGTCATTATAAATTTCAATTGCTTGTTTTACATTATCATTATCTTTAAGTACTTTCCCAAGCAAAGTTTTTAAAATATTTTTCGTAAAATTATCACCATTGTTGTTGGCAAATGTTACGATTTGGAACAAATCTTCTTGAATACCATCGTATTGTTTTTGGAAGAAATTGTTAATTATGTTGATAAAATTCCAACGGATAATTGTTTCATTATCCATTGTGTTTTCACGATAAAGTTTCAAAACTTCTTCAAGCATTTGTTCAGAAGCTCTGTAATTGCCTTTTATGGTGTTTGCAAAGGCAAGGGTGATTTTACATTTACAAATAAACAAGTCATCTTTAATTTGATTTCTTTCAATAATATCAAACAGAATTGTTAAAATCTCAAAAGATCTGTCATTACCTTGCATAACAAGAGCATTTGCCAAAACTAAATACGTTTTCAGCCAAGTTTCGTACATAAAACCAAGTTTTGCATCTTTGATGTTTAATTTTTTGTCGAAATATTGGTCAATTATTGGCATAATCTCGGTATCAATCATGTTTATAATTTGTCCGCAATTGCCAATATTTAATAGAGCATTTAATTTAGTTGTTTTTAAAAGAGCTATTTCCAGTTTGTTTTCCGGCTTAACTTTTTTCAAAACGGAATCTACGCATTCAACTTCACCAAAATAATTTCCTGTTTTGCGACAACATGAGGCAAGGTATGCCAACAATTCAACTTCTCGAGGACTATCTCCGATTGCTTGTGCGTTAGAAATTGCATCCGGAAGATATTCTATAGCTTCTGTCGGATTTGAGTTTGCTAGAAGTTTTCCTAATCTTTCTGAGATGTTGTATCTTATTTTTAGAGTTTGAGTTTCATCAAATTCGTTAATTAAAGCTAAAGATTGTTTTTGCGAAATTGCGTATAGGTTCAAATCGCCAACGTAAGATGCAAGTCTGGTGTTTTTAGTCCAAATTTCAAGCGCAAGTTGCGGTTGTTTTAGGTTCTGGGCAATAATTCCTAATATTGCGTGAGAATTGAGCGTAAAACCAGTTAAATGTTTGAAGATTTTTTGGTTTATTGCATTGTAATTTATGTCGTTTTTGGCTGTTTTTAGAATAGTTTCCCATAATAAAAGAGAGCTAAATTCGCAATAAATATCGTTTATTGGCGTAATGTAATCCATCTTTTTTAGATAAATCATTATTTCCAAGAATGTTTTATCATTAACTTCAAAAATTTCTTTTAAGAGGTTCATATTGATTTTATCACCGATAATTGCAGAGCCGAGTAATATATCATAAGCAATCGGGTTAATATGAGCCAAAAGTCCAAGTCTAAATTCTAACAAAGAATTAAATGTTGTCGCAAGTTGAAAATCGTTGCCGGAAAGTTGGCAATCAAAACAAAAATCAAGTGCGTGGTTGATGTATGACGGGTTTCCTTTACTGATAGTATAAATTTCTTGTAGTTCTGCTTGTGAAAGTTCTGGAAAACCTTCAATTTTAGAAGTTTTTTGATTAACCAACATCCCTATTTGTCCAAACTCTAAAGGTGCAATTCCTACATCAAGATAAATTCTTTCATCAGTGTTTTCGGGGAAATAAAAATACCCTTTTGCTGGTTTTGGTTCGTTGTAAAGTATTAAAAATTTAAGATTTGACCAAATATTTTTCTTTCTTATAAATTTGCTCAAAAACTCATATGAAAACCCATCTATAAAATCGAAATTATCAACAACAATTACAAATTTCCCTACTGACGTAATTTTATCAAATATTTTATTTAAAAAATCAAATGTATTATTTTTATTTGCAACAATATCTTCAAAAGTGCCGTCTTTGCTCGGATATAAAAAATTGATTAGGTCAAAAATTTCTCTGTTATTGAGTTCTGGAAATTCATTTTTGAAAAATCTTGAAGAATCTTTTTTAAACTGCAAATTAGTAAGGCAAAAATTTGGTAAGTTGAAAATATTCAACAAAATGTCCTGAATTAAGCCCCCGGATGTTATTTGCGTGATTGGTGTACATTTGCCGTAAAGCCAAGAATAATTTTTGCAATCATTCATAATTGCTTTTAGTACAACGGTTTTACCAACACCTTTTTCGCCACTTAAAGAAAAGATTTTTTTGTCACGAGAATTAATTCCCTTAACTAAAATCTTTTTAGCACTCTGTTGTGAAACGAGGTTTGCAGGATTTTTAAGCTTTACGTTTTGAGCCTCTACTTTTGGTTTTTCGAACGAGTAACCGCATTTTCTGCATCTTGTTGTATTTGGAAAATTTACACTATTACAATTCGGGCAAAGTTTTAAAATTTCTTTGCCACAATTTTTACATTTAAAATCAAATATTGAATTAACTGTATTACAATTTTTGCAAACCAATCCTGTTCGAGCCTTGCAATAAGGGCATTTTAAAGTATCGTCAGGAATTGATTTTTTACATACTGGACACTTCATTGTATAAAAATCCTAGTTGAATGTCTGTTTAACCTTTTCCATCAACTTGAAAATTCTCTTTGAAACTTCTGATTGCGAGATAGACAATTCTTCTGCAATTTCCTTTTGAGTCATACCTTTTTCATATCTAAGGTCGTAAAGTTTGGCATACTGTTTGGCAGGCTCTTGTTTATCAACTTCAAAAACAGAGTCAACAATGATTTGAAGAATTTCTTTTTTTACGGCAACATCTTCCGGAGTATCTTGAATAGCAACCGGTTCATAAGTTACTTCAATTTTAGAATAATCAGGAAGGCTGGATTGCACAACAGTTTCAAGCGGAACTTCTTTTGTTGACATATAGCCTGTTTTAGTTCTTCTTAATCTACCTTCATTTTTTAGTACATTTAAAATAGAAGTTGTTGCAATCTTTCTCAAATAAGCTTCCAATGTTACATCAGAAGTTACAGTCTTAACAATTAATAAAGATCTTTTGCAGGTTTCATTGAAGAAATCATCATACAAATCTTCATTATTTGCGAATTTTCTATCATTTTTAATTATTTTTTCTATTAAATCTATTTTGTCTTGTGCTAATTCCACGTTAAAGTTTCCTCGTTCTTATCACATTATAGCATAATTAAAAGTATATGATAAGAGCCAAATTGAAATCTGGGGTCTTAACCTCGTCACTAGGCGGTTTTACGACGTTTAAAGTTTCTTTAACAGATTGTAACACAATGTTATCAATTTGTGTTGAACCACTGCTTGAAACAATTCTTGCATCCTGAACAGCGCCGTCTTTAGAGAGTTTTAGGCTAACCTTAACTTGATTTGTGTAAGCATATTCATCTGCAAGTAGCAAATCTGCTGAAAGTGACAATTTTATACTTTTGCCGGCAGTTCTTAAATAATTTTGCATTTTTGTGCTATATGATAGGCTATCAGGCACATCCCAAACAAGTTTGCTTACATCCATATAAGATTCTTTCGCACCTTGTTTAGGTTTAACTGCGGTGTTTTTAAGTTCTTGTGGCTGAGCTTTTTGAATATTATTTGCATCTTTTTTAATATCAGGTGTGTTTGCCAAAATATTTTCTGTGTCAGTTGGTGCAGTTGGAACATTGTCTGACGGTGTTTGTGTTGTTGCGATTGGTTCTACAACATCAGTTGCATTGTCGTTTTTAGGTTTTAGTATCATAACTGCTGAAGCTGCTGCTAAAACCGTAACCAATGCTGCTGCAACAATAATTGTATTTTTATTTGTTTTTGGTTTGTTCATTAATGCTGCGCCAGGAATAGACTGTGGTTGGGCATCTTCTTCAATGTTATCTAGTTCTGCATCCGTAACAGGATCTGTATCATTAAATAATACTCCGATATTTTTATTATCTTCAATATTTTCAGGTGTATCTTGGGTTTCAGTAGATTTTTCTTCACTGTCAAATTCTCCACCTAAAAGATCATCAATATCGGCAAACATTGCATCATCAGCGTTGCTTTCTTCTTCTGAATTTTCTTCTGTAATAGTTGGTTCTTCAGTATTAGTTTCGTCTGACGTAACAGGAGTATTTGCCAAATCAGTAATATCAGGTATTTCGTCTAATGACGCATTTGTATCAGTTGTTTCTGTTTGCGGAACTTCTACTGGAGTGTCAGATGTTGCGGAAGAGTTAAGGATGTCATCAATTTGAGATAACAAATCGTTTGAAGAAATGTCTTCAGCATTTGTTTCAGGTAAATTCTTGTCATCCAATCCTAAATCTTCAATTGAAATATTATCAAGATTTTCAGGTGTAAGGTTTTCTAATAAATTTTTGCCAAAACCTTCTTTGTTTTCTTCTGTTTCGGCAACAGGTTCGGAATTCTCTGTAGAGTTTTCAGGCTCAACTGTTTCTGAAATATCAAGCGGCTCAACGTTATTTGTTAATTCCGTTGTTTCATTAATTCCAGTTTCTTCAAGATTTAAGTCCATGTCATCAAGTGATACAACATCGTCCATAAAATCTGATGTGTCAAGTTCTTCGACTTCTGCTTGTGGAACATTATCAAGTGATATTGTTTCTGTTGTGTTAAGGTCTTCGCCTTTAATTTCGCTCTCTTTTTCTTGAACATCATTGAAAGAAATTTTGTTTTCTGTTGCATTTGTATCTATATTGAGATTTTCTTCCGGAATGTTTGTTGTGTCTATATCTACATTATCAAAAGAAATTGTTTCTTCTTGAAAATCATCTTTAGGATTAAGTGTTTCAACGTCAGAAATATTAACATCATCTAAAGAAATTGAATTTTCGTTGATATCAACTTGGTCATTAAGATTTTCTAAAGGTTCAATGCTTGTTGTATCAACTTCGTTTAGGGAAATTTTTTCTTCGTCAATGTTAAGTGGTTCTGTTGTATTTTCTGTAACATCGGTTTCAACATCATCAAAAGAAATTTTGTTATCAATCTGATTGATAAAATCTTCACCGGCAGTAGGTTCTGGAATTTCTACATTATCTAATGAAATTTGTTCTGTTTCGATGTTTTCTTCTGGAAGAGAAATATTATCAATTGCAGAAGTGTCAACTTCATCAAGTGAAATAGAGTTTGTTGTAACGTCTTCTTGCGGTAGCGCTATATCTTCAATATCAGGTGTTTCAACATTTTCAAGTGAAATTTTTTCTTCGCTTTTTTCGCTAATCAGGTCTTTTGCAATATCAAGTCCCTTATCAGTAATATTCATACCGGTTTCTGCGATAGCACCGATTTTTGATGCAGTAGATGCTAAACCAGCAATTTCCCCAGCCGCAATTGCTGCAGTTCCGGCTGCTGCACCCGCAATTGCAGTGCCTGCAATATCTGTAGCATTCGATGATTTTTCGTCGATATTTTTCGGAGCTTCGGTTGTGTTTGCAACATCTGTTGTATCAGTGTTAAAATCTTCATCAAGAGCGATGTCTTCAATTGGTGCAATTGGTTCAAGTTCAATATCATCAATTTCAAGGTTTTCCGAAACATCTGTCGGTTCTTCTTCTGTTACGATATCTGAAATTTCAGTAATATTTGTGTCAACCGGATTAGTTTCAGTGATATCTTTGATTTCAGGTTTTTTGATTTCAGAATCTGTCATCGCTTTGTATGAAAGTGTTTCAAAGTTTTCATACTCAATAAATTTATCTCTTAATTCTGCACTTTTTGTAAGCTGATTGATTAAATATTTTTTGTCATCTTCTGAAATATCATTGTCAGACATTGCAACGATAATTCTTTCAGAATTTGAATAATCTTCTTCTGAAAGGGTTTCGTTTGTTGTGCTTTGGTGTGTTTCAATATATTTTTTCAAGTCTTTTGCAGAACTTAATTTTTCTTTTTCAATAAAATAATATTTGTCGTTTGCGTTATTTTTATTAATTAATTTAGGATCGAAAAAGCCTAAGAATTTTACATGTGATAAATCTTTGGCAAGATAGAAAACAAGGTAAATATCAGGAACAAGATTATATTCAAAATGAGATTTTGGAACGAAAATAACGTTTTCATCAAAAACTACTCTTACATCAATATGAATATTTGGCAGCATAATATCTGAAATATCCATTTCTTCAAGAATTTTCTTTATAGAATGAATATTATAAATATTAGAAACATCTATATCTTCTGATGCAAGATATTTTAAAGCCAATTCTGCACCGAGTGTGTTAATATATGCTCTATTTTTAACATCTTTGTGTGCAAATGCGTTTGCAGCAACGCTCGCATCCAATTTGTCCTGATCTTCAATATAAATAAGTGTTTCTTGTTCTGTTCCCATGCTTTTTCTCCTTTTCAATACATAAGATGACACCAGATAAAAAAATATTCCAAAATTTTTGTAAACATTTGTAACAAATATTGAAAAAGAAAATATTTTTAGTCAAAATATATTTGTCAGTCGTTTTAAATAGATATAACAAAGTGTGTTAAAAGGAGGTTTTTCATGATAAATTCTGTATCTGGCGTAAATTTTAGAGGCGATGTCGCTCCGGCTCAAAATTCACAAGATTTAATTAATGCTCCAGGACAATTTGCAACTCCGGTTGCTGATGTTCCGGCAGATTCGTTTGAAAAAGAAGGTGCAGAAAAGAAAAAAAGTAAAGCTCCTGCTATTATTGGAACAATTGTCGGCTTAGCAGCTTTAGCTTATGCAGGCTTAGGTTTGGCAGTTGGTAAAGGTAAATTAAACAAAGTTGTTGCTCAAGAAGGTAAAGAATTGAAATTGACAGACAAAGCTATAAACGTGTTGCACGACATTGGTGAAAATGCTAAAGGTGTTTGGGATTCAATTGCTTCAAAATTTGGTAAAAAAGGAGCTGCAGCAGAAACAAAAGCCGCAGATGGTGCAGAAAAAGCTGCTGAAGGCGCAGAAAAAGCTGCTCCAGAAGCATAGAAAATTTTATATAAAAACAAAAAAGTCCGCTTCTGGCGGGCTTTTTTTATTGCAAATGTTTTAAAGTTTAATTTAAAAATTCTGCTAAAATAACATTACTAATTAAAATTCCACTGTCAGTTAGCGCAAAACCTACATTAGTTTCTTTTAGATACTTATAAGATAGGTACTTATCTATTGTTGTAGTGTACTTTTTACGGAAATCTATATTAAATTTCTTATTTATGTTTTCAATATTTATTCCGCTCATTTTCCTAAATCCGAGAAAGATTTCTTCCTCTAATTGCTCTTGTTTAGAGAGTTTGTGGCTTGATTTATGAATTGTCGGATTATTTATGTATTCATCTAATGTTGTTGGGTTAAAATATCTTGCTCCGTTTTCATATCCGTGAGCAGATACACCAAAGCCATAATAAGTATTGTTATCCCAGTAATTCAGGTTATGTCTGGATTGAAAACTATCTTTTGCAAAATTACTTATTTCATAATGCAAAAAGTCATTATTGGTCATAGTTTCAATGGCTTTTATATACATATCGGCCTGAGTATCTTCGTCAGGAAGATTTTGTGGTGGATTTTTGTAAAAATAACAATTTTCATCAATTTTTAATCCATATAATGAAATATGCTGAATATTTAGAGAAATTGCGGTTTTCAAATCATTTTCAAAACCGTCAATTGTTTGTTGTGGAAGTCCATAAATAAAATCAAGACTGATGTTTTCAAAATCTGTATTTTGAGCTAATTTAACTGCATTTTTAACATCATTTGATGAATGTCGTCTGCCAATAAGTTTTAAAATTTTATCATCAAAAGTTTGACAACCAAAACTCAAGCGGTTTATTCCACATTTTTTCAAACCTTTTAAATATTCAGATGTAATAGTTTCTGGGTTAAGTTCAGATGTAATTTCTGTACTTTTATTTATATTGAAAAGGTTTATAATTTTTGAAAACTCATCTATTGTCAATATAGATGGAGTTCCACCTCCAAAATATAATGTATTTAACAATTCTCCATTATATTTAGTTTGGATTTCTTTAATGAGTGCATTAATGTATTGTTCTTTTAATTCAATTTTCGGATATGAAATGAATGAACAATATTTACATTTTGATTTGCAAAATGGTATGTGAATATAAACATTTTTTACCATAAAAGGATTGTATAACAAGTAAGGTTGATAAGTAAACAGTTTTATGGAGGGAAAGTCGATAAGACTATAAGGCGATGGGGCGATAGGTTCATTAATACAATTTTTTGCTTTTTTCAAAATATCCATTAAATGATTGATGTGAAGTAAGTAGAATTATTCTATTGTATTTGTGGGGAAAGCTCATCATTATTATACAGACTAAGGGATAAGTATGGTAAACCAAGTTATAAATTCAATAGATTATAAAGAGTTGTACACACAGTACAACTGGTTTGCGAACAATTATCCGCAAGTTGTTCAAGCATCAAGTGATGAATTTTTCCTTAAAGGTTTACAATTTATTTTGATAGGGATTAGTAAAAATATAAATACATTGATGGATAAAGAAGCTTATTTTGTTACGAAAGTTCGTATTGATAAACTTCATGATATGTTTTTTAGAACGTCTGAAAAGGCAGTTGGAATTATTCTTGATAGAGCTTTAGGTAAACCAAATTCCCGTTTTAATTTGAACAAATTAACAGATTTAGAGGCAAAAATTATTACATCATTTAATGATTATATGTTTAATTCTATGGTAAAATTTTTGTCACCAGCCCCACCAGAATTGAAACGTTCAAATTTTGATGTTGTTCATTTAACTTTTTTAGTAAAAGATATTACGACAAATGAAGTTGCAAAGTTTATTATAACTTTGCCTGATGAGCTTTTGAAACCTGATGTTGTAACATCCCAAAAAGATAAGTTTGACTATGGAGATTTTTCGACAAGTATTATTGATGTTGCAATAAAAGTTGGTTCAACAAGGTTTAAACTTATCGATATAAAAAATATTGATGTTGATGATATTGTTGTTTTTGATAACAGTAATACAAAACGTATGGTTTTGAAATTTAAGGATTATGAAAAAGATATTAACTTAAACCCGAATTTGGGTTTGGTAATTCCTGTTGATAACGATGGAGGAAGTGAAGAAATGACGGATAATACAAATCTTTGGGACAGTATTGAAGTTGAGATGGATGCTCAGTTTGATACCGTAAAAATTACCCTTGGAGAATTGAAAAATATTGAGGAAGGTCTTGTTGTTGACTTGACTTCTATTTACGACAATAAAGTTACTTTAAGCGTGGAAAACAAACCGATTGCTCGAGGTGAACTTGTTATTGTAAACGACAGATATGGAGTAAAAATTGATGAAGTTATTGCAAAAACTCCTAAAAAAGATTCTCCTGCAGAAGATGCTTTGCCTGTAGCAGGTCAAGAAACACAAGATGATTTTTCTGATGAAAATATGGATATAGATGAAACTCAAATTCCACAAGAAAATGCAGAAGGTGGAGAAAATTCTGACGAGGATGAATTTGATTATAGCGATTTTGAGCTGGAAGATGAGGATATATAAGGCAATAAAGCTTTAATATTATAAGTAAGTTGGGCTTTTCAAACCAACAATAAGAGGAGGAACACAAATGGGATATATGATAAATTTTATAGTTTATACCGCAGCAATGATAGGAATAATTTTTCTGGCTGTCTTTGTTTATAAAAAATTCTCTTTTACAACCGGTTCAAAGTCAAAGTTTTTGAATGTAGAAGATTGTATCAGTGTTGGTCCTCGTAAAGAAATTTTTGTTGTAAGAGCAGGTAACGAAAGGTTTTTGGTTGCTTCTGATGTTGGAAGAACAAGTTTGATTTCAAAGTTAGAAGGCAATTCTTCATACATTCCGGAAGTTCAAAATTTAGCAGAAAGTCAAGGAAATGAAAAAACAATTTTGCGTTCAAAAACACAACAAACAAATTCAAGCATTGATGACTTGCCGGAAATAGTTACTTTCCCTAAAAGGGAGCTAAAACGTCAACCTAAAAAAGTTTTTAAAAACATAATCAATAATATATAGAGGAATAAAATGGAAACAATTATAAAAGATATGAACCCAGTATTGCAAATGTTGATATTAATGACTGTATTTTCATTAATACCATTGATTTTTTGCTGTATGACAAGTTTTTTGAGATTTGTTATCGTATTTTCAATGCTGAAAACTGCAATGGGTACTCAACAAGTTCCGCCATCAATCGTAATTATCGGTTTGGCAATGATTTTGACATTCTACACAATGGGGGGAACTTTCCAAAAAATGTATGATATGGGATCAGTTCCTTACCAGAAAAATCAGAATATTGTCGAGGCAATAAATGAGGGGTCAAAACCGTTAAAAGAATTTATGATGAAACAGACAAGAGAAAGTGATTTAGCATTCTTTGTTGAGGCATCAAAAGGTGCGCCACCAAAATCTCCTGATGAAATAACAGTTTGGCAAGTAGCTCCGGCTTTCATTATAAGTGAATTAAAAACATCTTTTGAAATCGGATTTATTATATTTGTACCATTTATTGTACTAGACCTTGTTGTCGCAAACATTTTATTGGCTCTAGGTATGTTTATGTTGTCACCGACAATTATTTCTCTTCCGTTTAAACTGCTGATATTTATTGCGGTAGATGGTTGGGCGTTGATAGTTCAGGGACTGGTGACAAGTTATAACTAGAAGATAAGATACCTGGATGTAAAGAGGCAAAGTCTGTTCAGGATAGTTAGGCACGAAGAAACAAAGTAGGGCGGTTCCCCCGCCATCAATAAAAGCAAAAAGAGGACAAATACATGGAAGTTTTAGTTGAATATTTAGCAAAAGGCTTTTTGATAATGCTCGCAATATCTATGCCGTGCGTACTTGTTGCTGCAGGTATCGGGCTTGTTGTTGGTATTTTGCAAGCGGTTACTCAGGTTCAGGAACAGACAATTGCAGCTGCTCCAAAGATTTTGGGTGTTTTCCTTGTTATTGTTATTGGTGGAATTGGGTTTATCAATATGTTGAAGGGCTTTGTTATGGACGGAATGTCTATGGCATTTAATCTTGTTTCCAAAAATGATTCTTACGTTTTGCCGGCAGACTATTATAAATATACTTCCCCATTTGAAAGAGAGATGAGTGATAAGTTTAAAAACCAGTCTGATATTGATTACATTATGAAACATCCTGGTAAAGTTCCATTTATTGATCAGCAACAAAAGACAAAGTATTTTGCAAGTCCGCAAACTCCTATGCCTAAGCCTAATTTTGTAGAAACAAATAAGATTCTTGGAAGGTAGATTGAGTGGAACAAATTATATCAGAATTAATGAAAATGTTTCCAATGTTGAATGCCTACCTTGCAGCAGGAATTTTTATTTTTGCAAGATTGTTGGGCTTTTTTAGACTTGCTCCGGTTTTTAACAGAAAAGAAATTCCCGGCATGGTTAAAATTGCTTTGGCTTTGTTGATGACAATAATTTTGACAAGTACAGTAAAACCTGATGTACACATAATTCAGGGATCTTTTGCGCTTTCAATTTTGTTGAATTTTGTTGTTGGTGCGATGATTGGATATATTGCTCAATTAATTTTGCTTGCGGTAGATGCGGGCGGAGATATGGTTAATATGCAGATGGGGCTATCTTCTGCAATGGTTTTAGATCCGACAACGTCATCTCAAGTTTCAATTGTTGGGAAGTGTTTTCAACTCTTGGGATTGGTAATTTTCATACAATTAGGCGGAGTTTATTGGTTAATTACTGCTTTAATTCATAGTATAGATATTTTCCCACTCGGGGCGACAAGTATTCCTTTGCATCAAATTGTTAATATGGATTATATGGTAAAATTGTCATCAAACGTTTTGTTTATGGGGTTGCAAATTGCTTCTCCGATACTTCTTGCGACATTGGGACAAGACATTATATTGGGTGTAATTTCAAAAACTGCACCGCAGGTAAACGTTTTCCAACTTAGTTTCTTATTCAAACCGGTTTTGGGAGCAGCGATTATGGTTTGGATTTTGCCAATGTTGGTAAATATAATATCTGATTACTTTTTGTCATTCTCGCAGATTATATAAGTATTAGAGGCAAAGATGCAGAGAAGCAAAGTCTAAATAGTCATTACGAGGGGTGAAACGACATAGTAATCCCATTCATATTGAAAATAATGAGATTAGTGTTACGTACGTAGCCCTCTGTAACAACATATTTCAATTTATCTTCTAAAATAGTCGCAAATCAACGTTTTCTTGCGGGGAACAAGGTTGATTACTCTTTGCATAAATGTATTTTTTTGAGAATTTTCTAACTCTTTTTTTAGGATGGCTTTTTCTAAAACGACTTTGTTATACAAATCTGAGCATACTGAACTCTTATCAACATGCTCTCTCAATTTAGCCAGTTGAATTTCTTTTTCTCTTATAGATTGAATTAGTTCTTTTTTCACTTTGTAAAGACCTCTCGAACTGTACTTTATTAGAATAAAACTAATTCGAAATTTTTAAATCAGCTTTTTAGTTGATTTAAGCTTTTATTGCTAATAAATCATACTCATAGCCGATTTTTAAAGCTTCAATGTTTAATGGTAACAAATTCTTTCTGTGAGGAGGAATTACGTTATCCAAAGCCTGAGTTAGAGTTTCCAATGTTGTTAATTTGCTTACTTTAGAAACAATTCCTAATGCAAGTATATTAGCCATTCTAACATTGCCAATTTTCTCATCAGCAAGTTTTGTAATTGGAACAAAAACATAGTTGATATCTGCTCTTGGTTTGTCTTCTTTTACAAGAGTAGAGTTTGCAATCATCCAACCACCTTTTTTAATTTTTGGTAAAAATCTATCAAAAGAAGCCTGATTAAGTGCAACAATAAAATCCGCATCCGGTTTGTTAACTTCGCTAACATCTTCATCACTTGTTACGATTTCACAGTTAACTGTACCACCACGCATCTCTGCGCCATAAGATGGGTACCAGGTTACATTCTTGTTGTCTAACATAAATGCGTTCGCAAGTACTTCACCTGCCAATAACACGCCTTGTCCACCAAATCCTGCAATTATAAAATTATGTTCCATTTTTATTTCCTTTTTATGTTGAACTTTTCACTTATTCTTCAGTTACATCCTTATAGATACCCGGTTTAAAGATAGGCATCATTTCGTTTCTTACTCTTTCATGAGCTTTGTCAGGTGACATTTTCCAGTTTGTAGGGCAAGTTGAAAGAATTTCTACAAATCCAAATCCCAAACCTTTCAATTGTACTTCAAAAGCTTTTTTTATAGCCTGTTTTGCTTTTCTGATGTTTGCAACTGTATCAAGAGAAACTCTTGCAGAAAAAGCTGTTCCATCGCAAAGTGCAATATGTTCTGCAATTTTTATCGGATAACCGTAGTATTCAAGGTTTCTTCCTGTCGGAGAAGTTGTAGTTTTTTGCCCAACAAGGGTTGTAGGGCCTAATTGACCGCCTGTCATTCCGTATGTTGTATTATTTATACAGAATGCCGTAATTTTTTCTCCCCTTAAGGCTGCGTGCATACTTTCTGCCAAACCGATTGATGCAAAGTCGCCATCACCTTGATATGTGAATACAACTTTGTCAGGTCTTGCTCTTTTAATTCCTGTAGCTTCTGCAATTGCTCTACCATGAGGAGCTTCCAAAGCATCTACATTGATAAAATCGTAGATAGTAACAGAACATCCGATTGATGCTGCAAGAATAGTATCTTTTTTGATACCTAATTCGTCAAGAACTTCTGCAACAAGTCTTACGGCAACGCCGTGATCACAACCAGGACAGAATGAATATTTTACGTCGCCTTTTAGCGATTCCGGTAATTTAAAAACTTGTGTTGCCATTATATTAATTCCTCGATTCTTTTTACAATTTCGTCTGCTGAAGGTGGCGCACCAACACCTTTGTTTACTAAATCAACAGGGCATGCACCATTAACTGCAAGTCTAACATCATTAACCATTTGTCCCATATTAACTTCAACCGTGACAAATCTTTTGGTTGTTTTTGAAAGCTCTGCCAATCTCTTAGAAGGGAATGGGAACAAGGTTATAGGTCTTAAGATACCGGCTTTAATACCTTTTTCTCTTAATTTTTTCATCGCAGTTTTAACGTTTCTTGAAGTGCTACCAAATGAAACAAGAATGATATCAGCATCTTCCGTGTTGATTTCTTCCCATTGAGTTTCATTTTCTTCAATAGTTTTATATTTTTTATAAAGTCTATCCAAAAATTCACATTGTCTGTCAGCAAGTGGGGCATAAGAGCGAATAATTCTTCCATCTCTACCGTTAGCACCTGACAATGCCCATTCAGAAGTTTCAACTTCAGGATATGGATAGTCGTAATATTCTACGGGTTCCATCATTTGTCCCAAAAGTCCGTCTGCAAGTAGAACTGTCGGGTTTCTATATTTCTGAGCTAAGTAAAATGCTTTGTATGTTAAATCTACACATTCCTGAACTGTTGACGGAGCAAGAACGATAAGCTTGTAATCTCCATTTCCGCCACCTTTTGTAGCTTGGAAATAATCCCCTTGTGATGGGTAGATATTACCTAAACCTGGACCGCCTCTCATGACGCTAACCAATACAACCGGTAATTCATCAGCTGTTGCATAAGACAAGCCTTCTTGCATCAGTGCCACTGCGCAAGAAGAAGATGATGTCATTGCTTTAACACCTGTTGAAACTGCACCGATAACCATATTAATTGCGGCAAGTTCACTTTCGGCAGAAACGTATGCTCTTTTTAATTCTTGCATTTTTCCGCTCATAAATTCTCCAATTTCACTTTGAGGAGTGATAGGGTAACCGAAATAACATTGGCATCCGGCAAGAACCGCAGCATTTGCTATTGCGTAATTTCCTTTTGTTAATACTTTTTTATTTGTTAAACATTCTGTTGTCATATATTTTTTCTTTCTGAGCAATTGCTCCGATTTTAATTAACCTTTATAAACTTCTGTAATTGCCAAATCAGGGCATCTTAGCGCACACATTGCACACCCCAAACATTCATGGTTTGGGTCATCAAATTCTACAACGTGAACTCCGAGTTTGTTTGTCGCTTCACTAATTTTAAGCAGTTTCTTAGGGCATTCGTTGATGCACAAATAACATGCTTTACATTTGTCTTTATTAATCACTATTCGGCTCATTTTTACCTCTTATTTTCTTGTCTAACCCATATTATAGCACTGAAATTTTAAAAGGGTTAATTTTATCTTTACAATTGTAATAATAAACGTTAAGAGTTTGCCCAGTTTGGTATTCTTCTGTTACTATAATAAAGTATAGTGGGATATTTTTAAGAAAGTGAAAACAAATGGCACTAACTGTAGATGAAATCGCTGAAATTCTCAACTCAATGCGTGTTGAAAACGAAAATAATGTCGAAAATTTTGAAAAAGTATTAACTGATATAAGCGCAAAATTAGAACTTATGGCTGGAGATAGCGAAGATGCTGATTTGATAAAAGTTTATTTAACTGAATTGAAAGGGTTGGTTGAAGATAAGTCTGTTGATACAAATACAAGATTTGCAGATATTGAAAAAATTTTGCATAATGTGCTTTTGTGCCAAGATGATGTTGCAAAGACTTCAGAACTTAAAGATTTATTCCATGTATTTAGTGCTGCATTTGATAATTTTACGAGTAATTTTGTAAATCAAAAAGATTTTTTGGAAAATTTAAGTTTGAAACTTGAAAATGTTGAAAATAAAGTTTTTGATAAAGATGAACTCGCATCATTGATTGCTGGTTTAAACCAAGATTTGGTAGCAGTAAATAATGATATTGAAAAATCTTTTGTATCTATTGATGAAAAATTTGCGGAAGTTATTAAAAAACTTGATAGTTTTGATATTACAGAACAAGTTAATTCTATAAATTCAAAAATTTTAAATATTTCTGAAGAGATAAACTTAATTCCATCAAAAATTTCGTTTGCAAGTTTAGAAGATAAAATTTCTTATTCTCAATCAGTACTAAATTCTTTGAGAGAATTGATTACAGAAACTTCTGAACAAGAAAATGCAATTATTTCAGAGAGATTTGAAAAATTAGAAAAATCTTTTGAAAGTATTGTTACGGATTCTGATTTTACCGGTTTTAGAACAAATTTAGCTGATTTTGTTCAAAAAATTATTGATAATTCTACAGTTTTAAATACAAAACTTTCTTACACAACAGAGAGAATTGAACATATTTTAACAACAATAGAAAATCTTGATAACAGCGAAGAATTTGATAAAGTTTTGAATACTGTAAATCAAAATGCCGGTGAAAATCTGGATAAGATTTTAGCTGATATTGAAAATCTGAAAACAAGAATATCAGAAGAAATTGGCTCTAATTCAAAAACTTATTTTGATGATTTGAGTATAAAAATTGCAAATATTATAAGTGAAATCAGTGATGTAAAATCAAATTTGGAAGAAAAATGTGAAAATGTTTCTGAAGATATTTCGCAAAATGTTTCAACAGCGTTTGCAAGTACAAAAATTTCTATGGAAAATGTGATTGTTGCAATGAATAATTTGAATGACATGTTGAAAGAACAATCAGAAAAAAATGCTGAAACTATTCTTGCAAACATCGATGAATTAAATGGAAAAGTTGATGAATTTTCGACAGATATCGTTGATGAACTAAGATCCTCTTTCTCTGATATAAAAACAGGTTTTTCATCTGATATTGCATCAAATATTTCTGACTTGAAATTACATTTAGGTGATGTTGTAGAAAGTTTGAGAAATTATGTTTCTGAATTGAATGATAATTCTGAAACTTCTAGAAAAGTTGTAGATGAAAAGATTTCAAAAAAACTATTGGCAATGGAAACTGCAATTGAAAATTGTTCAGATGTTTATGAAGATAAAATGGCGACACTTCAAGTTAAGTTGGCTGAATTTGCTCAAAATGTTCAAAACACTTCATCTGATGTTAATGAAAAGATTTCGTCTTCTATTGAAGAACTTGGAGATATCAAGCAGGAAATTGTTTCTGTTCAAGAGGCTTTAGGGGAAGTTAAATCTTCTGCAGATGAAAAAACAGAGAAAATTTTAATGTTGTTAGATGAAAATGTCAAAGAAATATTGACTGTTATTGAAAATCTTGAAAAATCGACACTGAAAGATATAAATTCCTCAATAAATGAAAATATTGATTTGATAGAAAATAAATTTTCTACAGTTTTGGATGTGTTGGAAAAGTTTAATAGTGAAACCGGTTTAGCAGGAAGTATAGAAGAAAAATTCTCTGCATTAAAACAAGAAATAGGACTTGTAAATACCGACATTACAGGTACAATTCAAAGTAGCAGAGATGAAATTTTGCAGAATTTTGAAGATATAAAGAAAAGTTTTGATGATTTTTCAGATTATGATTTTAATAAATTGATGGCAGATTTGAAAATTTTGCTTGAAACTTCGTTTATGAATTTTAGTGTTGATGTAAATGGAGAACTTGCATCAAGTTCTGAAGCTATAATGAGATTGGAGCAGGCTTATAAAGATATTTTCAATAAAATTACATTGATTGAAGATTGTGTTTCTGAAAAACTGCAAAATGATATTGAATTATTAAATATTACAATTGAAACAAATTCTAAAAATTTGCAATGCTTGTTTGAAGAAAAATTGGATGAATATATTGGTGATATGAAATCTCAAATTGCTAATATGTTGGAAGATACGAGAGTTGTTGATGCAATTTCTAATACAAAAGAAGAAATAAATGTAAAACTTGACGTTGTTTTGGACAAACAAGACAATATTGAAAAAAATATTACAGAAACTATTTCAAATAATGCGGAAGATGTTTCAAATAAGATTTATGGCAATATCTTTTCACTTGGAGAGGAGTTAAAAAACCATATTAAATCAACTTGTGATGAGGTTGTTGAAAAAACTGTTGATCAGACAGTTAAGCAAACAGTTGAACAAACTGTAGAAAAATGTGACACTTCAAAATGTGAAGAAAATATTGATATTTTGAATCAAAAAGTTGATGCACTTGTATTATCGACAGATAAGGATGAAATTATAAATTCAATAAACGAATTTGGCGAGAGTGCAGAGCAAGCAAATAATGTTTTGAATGAAAAAATTGATATTCTTGTTTCTTCGACAGATAAAGATGAAATCTTAAATTCATTAGATGAATTGGGCGCAAAAACTGAACAAGCAAATGATGTTTTAAATCAAAAAATAGATGCTTTAGTTATATCCACTGATAATGAAGAAATTTTACATTCGTTAGAAGAAATTGAAGCTAAAGCTGATAAAACAGGTTCTGATTTGACAGAAACACTTGAATCTTTGATTGCTCGAGTTGATATTATTGCAAGTGATGATTCTTTGAAATCAGATTTGGAAAATATTACTGAAAAATTAGATGATTTCGAAGAAAATACAGAGTATTTTAAAAATGCTCTTGATACTTTATCAAATAAGGTCGACATTATTGCAGCTGATAATTCATTAGATATTTTGTATGACAAATTTGATGAGTTTTCAGAAACAGAAGATAAAGTTGCAGAAATGCTTACGGCTTTACATCAAAAAGTTGATGTAATAGCGATGGATGACAATGATTTTGATATTGAAGAAGAAATTGATGATATCAAAGAACTTATTTTTGAGCAAAGAAAATATTTTGAAGTTGCTTCTGATGAAAAGGCTAATGCAATTGACAAGTATTTGAAAGATGTACTTTTAAAACTTGACAATGTTGACTTGGAGAAAAATTCTGAAGACATAAAAGAAACAATAATGAATGCGTTAGTTTCTCTTGTTGATCAAATTTCTTTTGTTGAAGAAACAGAAGAAATTAAGGATTTTGTAGAGGAAAAAACTGATGCAATTAAACAAGGTTTGATAGAGGTTCAAAACCAGTTACGTCAACTGGCTAGTCCTGATGATGATTTTGGATATTCTTATACATTACAAGATGTGGAATCTGATATTGCAAAATTGAGAGTTGCAATAACTCATCTTTCCGGTAACGATTTTGAAAACTTGTCAGGAGATATTAAAAAAATCGTTAATTCTGTTGAAGGCTTAGAAACTACTCTTACGCAAGAACAAATTATCGGTTTGAAAGGTAATATTGAAAAGTTAAATGAAGACATTTTAAGTATAAGTTCAAGAACAAATAAAATTCTTTTGACATCTGACGAATCTAACAAAGCATTGAATGATGGATTGAATAACTTTGGCAATCTTGTTGAAAAATTGGAAGATAGATTAGAATATTTGGATAATACTGAAGCAACAGAAAGGCTTGAACGTAAGATTGAAAGTATTCAATCAATGGCGGTTGAATCTGCAAATGCTGATAAAGTTTTTCATCAAGTGATGATGTATTTGGGTGAGTGGATAGATACTACGACCGAAAATATTTCAAGTATTACAGAAAAAACATCAGAAATTAATTTAATAAAAGAAAATGTTAATGACGTTATTGAAAAGGTTTCTGATATTCAAGATATAAAAGATAATATTGAGGAATTGCGTTCTGCAGTTCCAGAGAAGTCTGAATTGCTTTCTGAATTAGAAAATAAATTTGAACAACAAGAGGCAAGAATTGACAGATTGGAAATGAAGTTAGAAAAAATATTATCAACACTTGAAGAAAAAGATGATATGGTGTTAAATAGAAAAGTAGATAAGATTGAAAAAATGTTATCAAGACTTGGTACTAATATAGAAAAGCTTACATCTTATGTTGATGAAGACTAACAAATTGATAAAAGATTTAAAAAATTCTCTCTCGTCGGCTAATGTGTTGGACACATTGGAAGAACGCTATGCTTATGCGCAAGATGCGTCAAATTTAAGAGATATTAAAAATAATATCCCCGATGTCGTGGTTTTTGTTGAAAACACCGAGCAGGTTCAGCAGGTTGTAAGAATTGCTAATAAATATAAAGTTCCGATAATATGTCGTGGTGCAGGCACAAATGTTGTTGGTGCTTGTGTTACAGAACATGGTGGAATAATTTTAAATTTTTCAAAAATGAATAAGATTTTTGAAATAAATAAAGAAAATATGACCGCTCGAGTAGAACCAGGTGTTGTGTTAGGCGATTTTCAAAGAGAGGTTGAGAAGTTAGGGCTTTTTTATCCGCCTGATTCCACAGGAGAAAACAAAGCAAATGCCCCCGTATCCGGAAATACAGGGGCAACTTATAATGCGGTCACTTTATTATTTTCTTTTTGCACCTTTACATATCACGGCAATACCGGCCAGCATTTCGGCGACAGACAGCCCCAGCAGAAGCCCAGAGAAAAAATCTTTGACATCGGAGCCGCCCAAGGTATGTGACAAGGACTGAAAAGCAACGCCCATGA
>OJML01000607.1_pt1 | contig 20868 bp, 17 predicted proteins | sample 1597221 | NCBI WGS metagenome assembly OJML01 (sample SAMEA2452123, study PRJEB22498) | human gut metagenome | biome: human feces; feature: human gut; material: feces | place: Australia | collected 2012 | reverse complement strand
TGGTTCGCATCGATCACGCAGGCAGGATTCTTCAGATCCATTTTTTCATACATATCCCACAGACGGATCAGATCCTCGTAATGGTAGTTGGGGATATTGGCACCGTGCTTGTTGGTAGCACCGCGTAGTACGGTGTGTGCCAGATCGTTGCCGTGGGTATTCACCTCCCATCCGGTATAGATGAAGGAGTGGGGGTGCTGTGCCGCATATACGGAGTTCAGCATTACGGAGAAATCTCCGCTGGTAGGATTCTTCATACCGGCAGCTACATCGAAGCCGCTGACGGTCAGACGATGCTGCTGATCCTCTACGGAACGGGCACCGATGGCCACATAGGAGAGGATATCGGATACATAACCCCAGTTCTCCGGGTATAACATTTCATCTGCGGCAGTGAGACCGGTCTCTTTGATGGCGCGGATGTGCATTTTACGCATGGCCATCAGACCTGCCAGGAAATCCGGTTTCTTCTCGGGATCGGGCTGGCTGGTGATACCCTTGTAGCCTTCGCCGGTGGTGCGGGGCTTGTTGGTGTAGATTCTGGGCACCAGGATCAGCTTGTCCTTAACTTTCTCATTCACTCTGGCAAGACGATTGACGTAATCACATACGGAATCTTCGTTATCAGCGGAGCAGGGTCCGATAATCACCAGAAACTTATTGCTTTTGCCGGTGAGGACGTCACGGATTTCAGCATCTCTTTCTTCTTTGATCCTGGCTAATTCTGCCGGAAGGGGCAGTTCCTTGCGGATCTCCGCAGGAGTGGGCAGTTTTTTGATAAATTCGAAACTCATGGTATTCCATCGTGCGCAGGGCACGTCCTTTCTGCTAAATGTCATTGCTCATTATAGCCCAGATCGTGCAAGGATGCAAGAGAATTTAGCGATTTAAAGCGAAAAAGAGAAAAGGAACGGATAAATTGCTGTGCTAAAGCGTTAATTTGGAAAATTATATTGACAGGTATACGGGTTTGCCATAAAGTAAAAATGTATCTGAAATGTTACAAAAAAAGTACGAGAGAGGGCAAAATTATGTACGGAACAATTTGGGCATTGCTGCCGCCTGTGGTGGCAATCGTATTGGCACTGATCACAAAAGAAGTATATTCGTCACTGTTTATCGGCATTGTTACGGGAGCTTTGATTTATACCGGATTTTCTCCTATTGCAACGCTGGATACGGTGATCAACGAAGGATTTATCAATTCCGTGGCGGATGCATGGAATATCGGTATCTTCATGTTCCTGATCCTGTTGGGTACCATGGTAGCACTGATGAACAAGGCAGGAGGCTCTGCAGCCTTCGGCGAATGGGCGAAAAAGCATGTAAAGACCAGAGCGGGAGCGCTGCTTTCCACCTTTCTATTAGGTGTTCTGATTTTCGTGGATGACTATTTTAACTGTCTGACTGTAGGCTCTGTTATGATGCCGGTAACAGACGGACATAAGATTTCCCGAGCAAAGCTGGCATACATTATTGATGCCACCGCAGCACCCATCTGTATGATCGCACCGATCTCTTCCTGGGCGGCCGCAGTATCCGGTATGGTGGATGAAGGTGTTTATTCCGGTATTGAACTGTTCGTAAGAGCTATTCCTTATAACTATTATTCTCTGCTGACCATCGTATTCGTCGTCGGTATGGCGCTGATGGGCTTCGACTACGGCCCCATGGCAAAGCATGAGCGCAATGCCAGAGAAAAGGGTGATCTGTTCACCGAGGGAGAGCGCGTGGCCAATGCAGACAATGCACCCAAAGGTTCCACCAGAGGCAAGGTCTACGATCTGTTGATCCCGGTGATCGTACTGATTGTCTGCTGTGTCATCGGCATGATCTATGTCGGCGGCTTCTTTGAAGGCGTGGGCTTTATCGATGCATTCAGCGCAACGGATGCTTCCGTGGGACTGCCCTGGGGATCTTTGATCGCATTATTATTTGCCATTGTATACTATATGTGCAGAAGACTGGTATCCTTCAAGGAGGCCATGAACTGTCTGACCCAGGGCTTCATTGCCATGGTTCCTGCCATGCTGATCCTGACCTTTGCCGTTACTCTGAAGACCATGACCGGACTGTTAGGCGCGGATGTCTATGTGGCAGGCCTGATGCAGGGAGCATCCACGGGGCTTACCAATATGCTTCCGGCCATCATTTTCCTGGTAGCATGTTTCCTGGCCTTTGCTTCCGGTACCAGCTGGGGAACCTTCGGTATTCTGATCCCTATCGTTACCGGCGTATTTACCGATCCCACGACCGGAGCTATCGTACCCGGAGCCGAGCATCTGATCATCATCGGTGTGTCTGCATGTCTGGCAGGTGCTGTTATGGGTGACCATTGTTCCCCCATCTCCGATACGACTATTATGGCTTCTGCGGGAGCACAGTGTAATCATATCAACCATGTATCCACCCAGGTACCTTATGTATTGACCGTGGCGGCAATCTCTTTTGTGACTTATACCATTGCCGGTTTTGTACAGAATGTGGTGATCTGTCTGGTGATCGGTATTCTGCTGACACTGGCTACTCTGGTGGTTCTGAAACGTGTCTTCGGAGAGAAGGCTGTCGTACGGAAATAACGTAAGCGCAGGAATGCGACTGTGAGAAAGGAAATATATATAAATTATGAAATACGACTATCTGGTGGTCGGCTCCGGATTGTACGGAGCGGTGTTCGCAAGAGAAGCGGCTGACAGAGGGAAAAAGGTTCTGGTCATCGATAAACGCCCTAATGTGGCGGGAAACATTTATACGGAAACCGTGGAAGGAATTTATGTCCACAAATACGGTGCCCATATTTTTCATACCAATGATACAAAGGTGTGGAAATACATTACGCAATTTGCGGAGTTCAACCGTTTCACCAATTCTCCGGTGGCCAATTATCACGGAGAGTTGTACTCACTGCCTTTTAACATGTACACTTTTAATAAAATGTGGGGCGTGGTGACTCCCGAAGAAGCTGCGGCCAAGATTGAAGAGCAGCGGCAAGCTGCCGGGATCACGGAACCGAAAAATCTGGAGGAACAGGCCATCTCTCTGGTGGGTAAGGATATTTTTGAAAAGCTGGTAAAGGGCTACACCGAGAAGCAGTGGGGACGTGACTGTAAAGATCTTCCGGCCTTCATTATCAAACGTCTGCCGGTGCGTCTGACTTTTGACAACAACTATTTCAATGCGTTGTATCAGGGCATTCCCATTGGCGGTTACACGAAGCTGGTGGAACATCTGTTAGAGGGCATTGAGGTACGCCTGAACACAGATTATCTGGAGCAGAAAGAGGAACTGGATAAACTGGCAGAGACTGTTGTCTATACCGGCCCCATCGATGCCTATTTCGGCTACTCTCTGGGAGCACTGGAATATCGTTCCGTCAGGTTCGAGACAGAGGTGCTGGATATTCCCAACTTCCAGGGAAATGCTGCGGTGAATTACACGGATCGTGAGACTCCCTGGACCCGGATCATCGAGCACAAATGGTTCGAGTTTGGCAAGGACGAACAGGGACAGGATCTCCCGAAGACGGTCATCAGCAGAGAGTACAGTTCCGAATGGAAGCCGGGAGATGAGCCTTATTATCCAGTCAATGATGAAAAGAACGGCGCTTTGTATGCAGAGTATAAAAGGCTGGCAGATACGGAAAAGAACGTGATCTTCGGCGGAAGACTGGCGGAATACCGCTACTATGATATGGATGCGGTCATTGCCTCGGCATTGAAGAAGAGCGAAGAAGTATTGTAATGTAACAGATCATAAATGAGGGCAAAAGAAATGCAGTGGCGTGGGTAACGTCACTGCATTTTTATAGCTGCGCCGTCGGCGCACGTTTTGAAACAACCTTTAGCCGATCTGCGGTTTTGCTTTTCTCTTATTGCGGAACTCTCTGACAGCGATCAGCAGATCATAACGATATACCAGCGTGTACATCACAGCCGCCATGACGAAAGCAGTAAGCACATCAAATACGGAATGCTGTTTGATGAACATGGTTGCCATAATAATGGAGACAGCCAGGATCAGGGAACCGATGCGGATGCCCTTTTTCTTCTCAAAGCATTTGCTGCGGATAATGGCAAAGTGTGCACCCAGAGAATTATATACATGAATGCTGGGCCACAGGTTGGTAGGAGTGTCTGTCCGATACAGAGCGGCTACCATACGGGTGAAGATATTGTCTCTCGGCATAACAGCGGGACGAAGGTGCTGTCCGTTGGGCCACAGGGTGGATACGATCAGGAAAATCGTCATGCCCGTGAAGAGGAAGATACAGGTGCGGTAATAATCCTCTTTGTTCTTGAAAAAGAAATAAATGACCACAGCCGATACATAGGCAAACCACAAAAAGTAAGGGATGACGAACACTTCACAAAAAGGAATATAATCATCCGCCGCCATATGTATGATCCGGTAATGTCCGGTAGTATTTTTCTCCAGCCAGGCGAACCAGGTCATGTAAATAATGCCATATATAATAAGAGGAATGGCATGCTTATATTTCAAATAGAAGATCCGTAATTTTTCCATAAAAACCTCATTTCTCTAAAAACCTATGTTCCAAAATCAATTTTAGTATAGCTATCGGAACAAAAAAATCAAGGCTTTTTTGGAATACTTAAGCATTCTTAAGAAAATCTTTAGAGTGTGTTAAATCTGTTTAAGGTGTGATCATCCGGATGGCACCGGGGAGACATTCCACCCGGAAACCGCGGCTCTTTCTTGTCACTTCTCCGTCTGTATGCACCCACAGAGGAGCGGAAGCTGTTATGGACATCTGTGTGGCGGTATGGGCATTGATGCCTTTGACAAAATAATGTTTGCCAAAAAAGGCAGTGGGCAGGGCCAGCAGAACCAATCCCTTGGAAATATTGCCTACGGAACAGAGATCCAATACCCCGTCATGATCGACAGCGGGAGGGCAGAACATGAAACCGCCGCCCTCGTAACGGTGACTCATACAGGTCACGAACAGAAAACGGGGGAGTTCTACGGATTCCTTTTTGTCATGTACCGTGTCCTCCAGTGTCAGCGTGCAGGAGACCTTGCGGGCAGTGATCAGCTGTTTTAAGGCGATACCCAGATAGGTCAGCTTTCCTAAGCCGATCCGGTTCATGGTATCCTTGATCCGGGAACTCATGGCTTCCGCACAGACGGCGGCATCAAAGCCGATCCCGCAGCTGACGGCAAAAAGCCTGGATTCTTCCGGCTGGTCTTCGTCCAGATAGGTCAGTCTCCCCAGATCCATGGCTCTGGGAGTATTATTATGAAGGATCAGATTGAGAGCAGCCTTTGGATCCTTGGAAATTCCCAGATCTCGGGCCAGATCATTGCTGGAGCCGGTGGGAATGTAGCCGAGGATGACTTTGGAAGGATCTGCAATGCCCTGAAGGGTCTCGTTTATCGTGCCGTCACCCCCCAGAACGATGAGCGTTAAGTCAGGCTCTGCAGCATGCTCTGCGGTGATCTGTGCGGCCAGCTGTCGGACTTCTCCGGCTTTCCCGGAAAAATAGGTCTGATATTCGGTATTGCCTGCTTTCAGAGCCGGCTCCACCTGTTCGGCCCAGATCTTTGCCCCTCTTCCGGAGCGGGAGGCGGGATTGATAATAATATGATACATGAGGATTCCCCATCTTTCGTAAAGTTGTAACTATTCAGAGCCGGGAAAATTTGCATAAATTTGCGAATCATGCTTGCATGAATGAGCATGATTTTGAAAATTTTTATGGCGAATGAGGCTCTGAATAGTTATGTTAAAGTTTATTCTAACACACCAGGGGGTTTCTGCCAACATTGTTCATTTTCTATCTTTGCAAATAAAAGGTTCTATGCTATACTAAACCATAAGTTTAGCGAATTAACGTAACATAAGGAGGAATGAGGCATGTATTCATTGGATGAAGTAAAAAAAGTAGATCCCGAAGTGGCACAGGCCATTATTGACGAGGAGAATCGTCAGAACAGTCACATCGAGCTGATCGCATCTGAAAACTGGGTAAGTAAGGCTGTTATGGCAGCTATGGGAAGTCCACTGACCAATAAATATGCGGAAGGATATCCCGGCAAGAGATATTACGGTGGTTGTGAGTGCGTGGATGTCATCGAGAATCTAGCGATCGAACGTGCCAAGAGGCTGTTTGGATGTGATTATGCCAATGTACAGCCCCATTCCGGAGCACAGGCAAATATGGCAGTGCAGTTCGCTGTGCTGAAGCCCGGCGATACCATTATGGGTATGAATCTGGATCACGGCGGACATCTGACCCATGGTTCACCCGTCAATATGTCCGGTAAATATTTCCATGTAGTACCTTACGGCGTGGATGACAACGGTTTCCTGGATTATGACAGAATGAGAGAGCTGGCCCTGGAATGCAGACCCAAGATGATCATTGCAGGTGCTTCTGCATATGCACGTACCATTGATTTCAAAAAGTTCCGTGAAGTAGCGGATGAAGTCGGTGCGGTACTGATGGTAGATATGGCACATATCGCAGGCCTTGTGGCAGCAGGCCTTCATCCCAGTCCCATTCCCTATGCGGATGTAGTGACCACCACCACCCACAAGACACTGCGCGGACCCAGAGGCGGTATGATCCTCTGCAACAAGGAAGCCAATGAGAAATTCAATTTTAATAAAGCTATTTTCCCCGGCATTCAGGGCGGCCCGCTGATGCATGTCATCGCAGCCAAGGCTGTCTGCTTCGAGGAAGCATTAAGCGACGACTTTAAGGTATATCAGAAGAACATTGTGGACAACGCACAGGCATTGTGCAAGGGCCTGATGAGCCGTAACATTAAGATTGTCTCCGGCGGTACCGACAATCATCTGATGCTGGTAGACCTGACCCCTTACGGTCTGACCGGTAAGGCAGTGGAGAAGCTGTTGGATGCAGCTCACATCACCGCCAACAAGAACACCATCCCCAACGATCCCCAGTCTCCGTTCGTGACCAGTGGTATCCGTCTGGGAACCCCTGCGGTAACTTCCAGAGGTCTGAACACCGAGGATATGGATCAGGTGGCAGAGGCCATTGCCACGGTCATCAAGGGTGGCGAGGAACAGGTTCCCGCAGCCAGAGCCATCATTCAGAAATTAACAGACAAATATCCTCTGATCTAAAGACAGCGGATGGGAAAAGAGCCTTTCGGCTCTTTTCTTATGCTTAAAATCACTCAAAACCTCCTGAAAATGCCGGATATGTGTGTCGGTGACGCTCAAAAAAGATAAAAATGGGGGTTGTCTTTCATGCTTTACTGTGCTAGAATATCCCTCGGTGAAAAACAAGTGTCCGCACTACAGATACGAACCGGAAGAAAGGATAACATATGGGAGAAACGACCAAGTATTTTGTGGTGAAGCAGAAGGCGATCCCCGAAGTACTGTTAAAGGTAGTGGAAGCAAAGCGGCTTCTGGAGTCAGAGAAGGTTCTGACCATACAGGAAGCGGTTGATGCGGTAGGTATCAGCCGCAGTTCTTTTTATAAGTACAAAGATGATATTTTTCCCTTTCATGACAATTCCCAGGGAACGACCATCACTCTTACCTTTCAGATGGATGATGAACCGGGTATATTGTCGGATGTGCTGAAGATCATCGCAGAGTACCGGGCCAATATCCTGACGATCCATCAGAGTATTCCCATCAACGGAATCGCTTCTCTGACATTGAGTATTCAGGTATTGCAGACCACGGGGGACATTTCCCGGATGATTGAGCAGCTGGAGGGACAGCCCAGTGTACATCATGTAAAAATACTGGCAAAAGAATAAAATTTTTCACATGCAATTTGTGCCTGCGCAAGGTACTAAAGTACCTGAAAGTTTGCAGGCTATGAGAAAGGCAAGGGTTATGATATGATCAACGTTGCAGTATTAGGCTACGGCACCGTGGGCAGCGGTGTGGTGGAAGTTATCGAGAAAAACAAGGACATGGTGAACAAGAAGTCCGCACAGGAACTGGAGGTAAAATACATCCTGGATCTGAGAGATTTCCCCGGAGATCCTTACGAGGACAAAGTCATTCATGATTTCAATACGATCTTACATGACGACAGTGTGACCATTGTCTGTGAGACCATGGGCGGTGTCGGAGCCGCTTATCAGTTCACGAAGCAGGCTCTGGAACGGGGCAAGAGCGTCTGCACCTCCAACAAGGAGCTGGTAGCCAAGCACGGTCCCGAACTGCTGCAGATCGCCAGAGAACATAATTGTAACTATCTGTTCGAAGCCAGTGTGGGCGGCGGTATTCCCATTATCCGTCCGTTGAATTATTCCCTGACAGCAGAAAAGATCGAGGCTATCAACGGTATCTTAAACGGTACTACGAATTATATCTTAAGTAAAATGGAAAAAGAGGGTGCTGACTTTGCTGCGGTTCTGAAGGAAGCGCAGGACAAAGGCTATGCGGAGCGCAATCCGGAAGCGGATGTGGAAGGTTATGATGCCTGCCGTAAGATTGCAATTCTGTCTTCCCTGATGTTCAGTAAAAATGTGGATTCCGAGAAGGTTCCCACCGAAGGTATCACTAAGATCACAGCAGCGGATTTCGAATATGCCAATGCCACAGATCATACCATCAAGCTATTGGGCAGAAGCAGGGCCATTGATGATAATACCGCAGAGGTTATGGTAGCACCGTTTTTACTTTCCAAAGAACATCCGCTTGCCATGGTACATGGTGTATTCAATGCTGTATTTGTCACCGGCAACATGCTGGGAGATTCCATGTATTACGGACGGGGCGCAGGTAAGCTTCCCACCGCCAGCGCGGTAGTATCGGATGTCGTCGACTGTGCAAGACATCAGGGAAAGGTGATCATGTGCTTCTGGGACAAAGAGGAAGTAAAGCTGGCAGACATCGGCGAGGCCGAGAGAAGTTTCTTCATCCGGGCAAAGGCCGGAGCGGAAGATGCGGTTACAGCAGCGTTCCCCGGAGGCCGGATGGTACATCTTAAGGACCGGAAGGAAGACTTCGGATACTTCACACAGAGTATGAAGGAAAAAGATTTTCAGGCAAAATACGAGGCACTGGGCGGGCAGATGCTCGGCAGGATCCGTCTGGTATAAAAGTCGGGGCTTTTGATCCCGACATCATTAGATAGAGTTGAGGAGAAAATGTTATGTCAAAAGTAGTGAAATTCGGTGGAAGTTCTCTGGCAAGCGCAGAGCAGTTCAAAAAAGTAGGAAACATCATCCGGGCAGATAAGGAGAGAAAATATGTGGTACCTTCCGCACCGGGGAAAAGATTTTCCAATGACACCAAGGTAACGGATATGTTGTATGCCTGCTATGATCTGGCAGATCAGGGCAAGAGCTTCAAGGCAGAGCTGGATGCTATCAAAGCCCGTTATCAGGAGATCATCGACGGACTGCAGCTGGATCTGGATCTTGTCGATGAGTTCAAGACTATTGAGAAGAACTTTAAGGCAAAGGCCGGCAGCAATTACGCGGCTTCCCGTGGTGAATATCTGAACGGTATTATCATGGCAAATTATCTGGGCTATGATTTCATTGATGCGGCAACCGTCATCTTCTTCGATGAGAACGGCGAATTTGACGCAGCAAAGACCAATGAAGTACTGCGTGCCAGACTGGCAGAGAGTAAGGAAGCAGTTGTACCCGGCTTCTACGGTGCCATGCCCGACGGAACGGTGAAGACTTTCTCCAGAGGCGGTTCCGACATCACCGGTTCCATCGTGGCCAAGGCTGCCAAAGCGGATGTCTATGAGAACTGGACCGATGTATCCGGTTTCCTGATTGCGGATCCACGCATCATTGATCATCCCGAGGCTATTGAGACTATCACCTATCGTGAACTTCGCGAGCTGGCCTATATGGGTGCTACCGTTCTTCATGAGGATGCCATTTTCCCGGTACGTCAGGAAGGTATCCCTATCAATATCCGCAATACAAACGCTCCCGAGGACAATGGTACCTGGATCGTGGGAAGCACCTGTCAGAAGTCCAAATACGTGATCACCGGTATCGCCGGCAAGAAGGGCTTCTGCTCCGTCAATATTGAAAAAGATATGATGAACTCCGAGATCGGTTTCGGCAGAAAGGTATTGCAGGCATTTGAAGAAAATGGTATTTCCTTCGAGCATGTTCCCTCCGGCATTGATACCATGACGGTATTCGTACATCAGGATGAGTTCATGCACAAGGAACAGAAGGTAGTGGCAGGCATCCACAGACTGGCCAATCCCGACACCATTGACATCGAATCCGACCTGGCATTGATCGCTGTCGTAGGCCGTGGCATGAAGTCCACCCGCGGCACTGCCGGCAGAATCTTCTCCGCACTGGCACACAAAAATATCAATGTTAAGATGATCGACCAGGGATCTTCCGAGCTGAACATCATCATCGGTGTGGCAAATGAAGATTTTGAGACCGCAATTCAGGCAATCTATGATATCTTTGTGATCACAAGATTATAAGTTTATCAGATATAAAAAGACAGGTCAGTTCGACCTGTCTTTTTATGGTTCCGGATATTGGATCATATCCAGTATCGGAGTTCGTATAATATATTGGTAGGCCTCAAAAATTTTCTCCGCAGGGACTTCTTTCGGAGAGGAGAGCCATAACTTTAGAATTTCAATTAATAAGAGGGCATTATAATGTGCCAGTGACTGCGGTGTGATAAGTTCGCAGGGCATTTTCCTCATAGGATGTCTGGACAGAATCCGGAAAAAGGTTTGTTCACAGTAGTGTGAAAAAAATTCTCCGAAGCAATTCTGGCCTGTGGTTTCAAAAAGTCGATGATAATATTCCTTATTTTTTTCAAAACAGATAAACATCAGCTTGATGGCTTCCTGTTCCATATCGTTTTCGATCATGACTTCGACTTTGCTGCCGATGTCCTGGTCGAACAGAAACTCAATCACTTCGTATTTATCCTGAAAATAGTTATAGAAAGTAGGGCGGATCACATGTGCACCATCCGTGATCATTTTGATGGAAATCTTCTGAAAAGGCATGGTAAGCACAAGAGAACGAAAACTGTCTGCCAATAATTCTTTTGTCTTCATCACAGGACTCCTTTTCCTATAAAAGAACCGGGATAGAAATATTATAACCAAAAAACTTTCTTTTCTCAACTTTAAACGACACTTTTGCCAAAATGTCGCGGAATATTTACAGTTATCGAAAAAATGTAAGAGCAGGAAAAACGCTGTGCAAGGGTTGTATCTTACCATATGCCGGAAAATTGTTTAAAGTAAAAAATGAAAAGAGATAAAAACATTATAACGGGAGAAAGGGGTTGCATGGATGGCATGGTATGAAATTTTCATTGTATCGGTGGGACTATCCCTGGATGTCTTTACCTATGCATTATACAAAGGCGCTATGCTTTCCAGACTGGACAAAAAGCAGATCCTGAAAATGATCCTGCTGTTCACAGGATGGCAGAGCGGTGCAATGCTTTTAGGAAGCCTGATTTCGGAACTTCCGTACATTGCAATGAACTATCAGCGGACAGAAAGACTGTTCAGGGCGGCATCGGCAGTTATTTTTTTCCTGATCGGGATATGGCTGATCGTCCGGGCACTACATATGCGGGACCCGCTGGAACGAAGGGAAGATGCCTTCGCCTGGAGACAGCTATGCATTTGGGCCATGCTTACCAGTGTGGACAGTTTTCTGACGGGAATTGGCATGGGCTTTTTAGACACCAGAGTAACGGCGCAGATCATTCAGCTGGCAATTATGGCTGCGCTGGCGGTCATCGCCGGCATCTATGCGGGATATCGGATCGGGTGTCATGGAAGAAACCGTGTACTGATCAGTGGAGCGCTGATCTTCCTGCTTGCCGGCGTGGATGTATTGTTTCGATATTATATCTGAAATACCGTGATTCATAGAATAAATAGACAAAAGTGAGGTAAATCGTATGGCAGACGTGAAACACAAAGTTGAGAGAGCTGCATTTGGCGCAGCAATCGACGGAATTCTGAAGTATGTGAATAAGGACGAAGCAGACAGAGAAAAGGCATTCTTAAAGCTGGTAGATCTGTCGGAAAAATTTATGGGAGATACCTTCCGCAAGGAAAGCTATGATGCGGCAAGACGTATGATCCAGGATCCGGACAGCAAATGGATGCAGTATGTGAACCGGATCTTAAACGAAGTGGATCCCCATGTCATCAAAATGTCCGCACTGGACTATGGTTTTGAGGCGGCGTTCTGCGGTAAAAAAGAGATCAACGAGATGCGTGTGAAACATCAGTGCAATATCCCCTGGCTGATCCTGATGGATCCCACCAGTGCCTGCAACCTGCATTGTACCGGCTGCTGGGCGGCAGAGTACGGCAATCGTCTGAACTTAAGCTTTGAAGATATGGATCGCATCGTTACCCAGGGTAAGGAACTTGGTATCTATCTGTATTTCTTCACCGGTGGCGAACCTCTGGTCAGAAAGGATGACATCATCCGTCTGTGCGAGAAACACGATGACTGTGGCTTCCATGCATTTACCAACGGCACGCTGATCGATGAGAAATTCTGCCAGGAGATGAAGCGGGTAGGCAACTTCTCCGTAGCTATCAGTCTGGAAGGCTTCGACGAAGTGAACGACTTACGCCGCGGCAAGGGCGTGTTTGATAAAGTAATGCATGCCATGGATCTGATGAAGCAGTACGGTCTGATCTTCGGAACTTCCATCTGCTATACCAGCAAGAACTATAAAGTAGTCACCAGTGATGAATTCCTGGATATGATCATTGAAAAAGGTGCCAGATTCAGCTGGTATTTCCATTATATGCCCGTAGGCAATGATGCATCTACCGAATTGCTCTTAGATCCGGACCAGAGAGAATATATGTATCACCGTATTCGTGAAATCCGTGCCATGAAGGGCGGAAAACCTATCTTTGCCTTCGATTTCCAGAACGATGGAGAATATGTGGGCGGATGTATCGCAGGCGGCAGAAACTACTGCCATATCAATCCAAACGGCGATGTGGAGCCCTGTGTATTCATCCATTATTCCGGTGCCAATATCAAGGAAGTAGATCTGCTGACTGCGTTGAAGCAGCCACTGTTTATGGCATACCGTGCGAACCAGCCTTTCAACTGCAATCACTTAAAGCCCTGCCCGATGCTGGAAAATCCGGAAATCTTACAGCGTATGGTGCATGAGACCGGAGCACATTCCACTGATTTACAGTCACCGGAGTCTGTGGAGCATCTGTGCGGAAAGTGCGCGGAATACGCGAAAAACTGGGATGAACGGGCCCAGGAACTGTGGAATAAATAATAGTTCTTTTACAAAAGTTTATACTTAGTTAATTGCTTTTTGCCTTTCGGCATACCATAATGTAGGTAACATTCAGAGGAGACTTCGCGAAGGAGACTCTGAAAGATTTGGATAATGTGTCCCCTGTATGGTGGCGGACGAAAGGTGGTACTTCATGAAAGAGAAGTTACAGCGTTTCATGTGGGGGCGTTATGGCAACGACCGCTTCAATCAGTTTTTGATGATTGTGGCTCTGGTCTGCCTGGCGCTCTCTTTTTTTGGTCTGAGAATATTTTATGTGCTGGCTCTGGCCCTGTTAGTCTATGCGTATTACCGGATGTTTTCTAAAGACCTGAGTAAGAGGAGTGCCGAGAACCAGTGGTATCTGAAGAAAGAAATGAAGGTTCGCGGATGGTGGCAGCGAAAGAAAAAGGCTATTGCCGGTCGTAAGGAGTACAAGATCTATAAATGCCCGAAATGCGGACAGAAGATTCGGGTACCCAGACATAAGGGGAAGATCGCAATCCGGTGCAGAAAATGCGGTGAAGAATTTATCCGCAAGACCTGACGGGAAAATCCTGTGGCAGGATCACGGGAAATGAAAATTGGAATACAGAAATATAGGAAAGGGTGGTGAGCCAGATGTTCGGATATATTGTGATCAATCAGTCGGAAATGAAATTTAAGGAGTATGATGTTTATCGATCCTATTATTGCGGATTGTGTCAGAGCCTGAAGGAACGTTACGGTGTCCTGGGGCAGCTTTCTCTGAATTACGATATGACTTTTATCCTGATGCTGCTCACCGGCTTATATGAACCGGAGGAGCAGGAGGCCCAGTGCAGATGTGTGGCCCATCCTTTGGAAAAACATCCCACAAGAAGAAATCTGTTTACGGATTATGTGGCAGATATGACGGTGCTTTTTTCCTGCTATAAAGCGGAGGACGACTGGGAGGACGAGCATAGTCTGAAGGGACTGGTGTACAGTTATCTGTTGGGAAGAAAATTCCGTAAAAAACCGTTATTATATCAGGAAAAAGTAAGAAATATCTCACTGGCCATGCAGAATTTTGCGGATGCGGAAAAGCAGGGCAATGCGGATATTGATACCATGGCGGGATTGTTTGGCAGAGTCATGGCACAGATTGTATCCTGTCGTGAGGATGAGTGGAAGGACAATCTGGAGAGACTTGGATTTTTCCTGGGAAAATTCATTTATCTGTTGGATGCCTATGAGGATATCGAGCAGGACCTCAAAAAAGGAACCTATAATCCGTTAAAGAAACGGTATGAGGAACCGGGCTTTGAGGAGGAATGCCGGCAGATCCTGACCATGATGATGTCGGAGTGCTGTAAGGAGTTCGAACAGCTTCCTATTTTACAGAATGTGGATATTCTGCGGAATATTCTGTATTCCGGTGTATGGTGCCGTTATGAGATCGTGCGGAAGAAACGGATGAAAGACAGTGCAAAAGAGGTAACGGGAAATGACTTATGATCCATACAGTGTTCTGGGAGTGAGCAGAGATGCCTCCGAGGAGGAAATAAAAAAAGCATATAAGGCACTGAGCCGGAAATACCATCCCGATGCCAATATCAACAATCCCAATAAGGATCAGGCGGAAGAAAAGTTCAAGGAGATTCAGGCGGCGTATCAGCAGATCATGAAGGAACGGACAGAAGGACAGAGTTATGGCGGATTCAGCCAGGGCTTTGGAGACTTCTGGCAGCAGGCAGGCTGGCAACAGCAGACTTCTGGCTATGAAGAAGAGCCCAGACTGCGGGCAGCCGGTAATTATCTCAGAAACGGCTATTACAGAGAGGCCAGAAATACGTTGGACGGCATGGGAGAGCATGAGAAGACGGCCAGATGGTATTACTACAGTGCCATGGCACACATGGGCCTTGGAAATAATGTAGCGGCGCTGGAACATGCAAACAAGGCGGTGGCGCTGGATCCCCAGAATATGGAATACCAGATGCTCCTGCAGAGACTACAGAGCGGGGGACGGTGGTATGAGAGCAGACAGGCAGCCTATGGCTATCCCCATGTGGGTGGCAACGACCTGTGCCTGAAAATTTGTCTGGCCAATCTGTTCTGCAACCTTTGCTGTGGCGGTGGCGGTTTATGCTTCGGCGGTTATGGTGGAAGAGGAATGTTTTAAAAAAGATACTTGCTTTTTCCATGTATCCTCACTATAATATTAGATACAAGATGTAGATACGAAATTACTTGGAAAACACAAAATCTAGTGAGACACTATGATTTGCAGAAAAAGTCGTGTCGGGAACTTGCTTCCGATGCGGCTTTTCTTTCGGCTTATGCAGGAATTCGTATCTTATGGGAATGATATAAAGTGAGGGAAACAGCAATGAAGATTCAGAAGAGAGACGGCAGAGTAGTGCCTTATGAAGAGGAGAAGATCCGGGAAGCAATCCATAAGGCCAACAATGAAGTGGAGGAGCGGTATCGTGCCAGTGAGGGACTGATCGAGGAGATTCTGGAGGATGTACAGCAGGAGGGCAGACAGACCCAGACCGTGGAGCATATCCAGGATATGATCGAAGAGCATCTGGTAGAGCACAATAAATATACTTTGGCAAAGAAGTATATTGTATACCGTTACCAGAGAAGTCTGCTCAGAAAGTCCAATACTACGGATGAATCTATTTTAAAACTGATCCGGAATGAGAATAAGGAGCTGGCGGAGGAAAATTCCAACAAGAATACCCGTCTGGCTTCCACTCAGAGAGACTATATTGCGGGCGAAGTGTCCCGTGACGTTACCAGACGTCTGCTTTTGCCGGAGCATATTGCCATGGCGCACGACAACGGTGTGCTGCATTTCCATGATGCGGATTATTTCATCCAGCCGATCTTCAACTGTTGTCTGATCAATATCAAGGACATGCTGGACAACGGCACTTCCATCAACGGCAAGATGATCGAGTCTCCCAAGAGCTTTCAGGTGGCATGTACCGTGACCACCCAGATCATTGCGGCAGTGGCCAGCAACCAGTACGGCGGCCAGAGCGTCAATATCAAGCATCTGGGGAAATATCTGCGTAAGAGTAAGGAAAAATTTGCAAAACAGCTGGAGGAAGAATTCGGGGATACCCTGGATCAGGCAGCCAAGGACAAGATCGTGCAGATGCGCCTGCATGACGAACTGAAATCCGGTGTGCAGACCATCCAGTATCAGATCAATACTCTGATGACCACCAACGGACAGTCTCCTTTTGTCACACTTTTCCTGCATATCGATGAGAATGACGAATATGTGGAAGAGACCGTGCAGATCATCATGGAGATCCTGCGTCAGCGGATCGAGGGGACCAAGAATGAGAAGGGCGTCTATGTGACTCCTGCTTTCCCGAAGCTGGTCTATGTATTGGATGAAAACAACTGCTTAAAGGGCGGAAAATATGACTATGTGACCAAACTGGCCGCACAGTGCTCTGCCAAGAGAATGTATCCCGACTATATCTCCGCGAAGAAGATGCGCGAGAATTACGAGGGAAATGTATTTTCCTGCATGGGCTGTCGTTCTTTTCTGTCTCCCTGGAAGGATGAAAACGGAGAGTACAAGTGGGAAGGACGCTTCAATCAGGGCGTTGTCAGCATCAATCTTCCGCAGATCGGTATTCTGGCAAAAGGAAATGAAGAGAAATTCTGGAAACTGCTGGACGAGCGTCTGGAACTGTGTTATGAAGCATTGATGTGCCGTCACAAGGCACTGGAAGGTGTGGTATCCGATGTGAGCCCCATCCACTGGCAATACGGAGCCATCGCCCGTCTGAAGAAGGGCGAGACCATCGACAAATACTTGCACAATGGTTATTCCACCATGTCTCTGGGATATATCGGACTGTATGAGACTACGTATCTGATGAAAGGATGCAGCCAGACCGTGGAACCCGGCAAGGAATTCGCCCTGCGTGTCATGGATTATATGAAGGAACGCTGCGCAAAATGGAAAGAGGAGACCGGTATTGCATTCAGCCTCTACGGAACTCCTGCTGAGACACTGTGTTATCGTTTCGCAAGGATCGACCGGGAAAAATACGGTGATATTTCCAATGTCACCGATAAGGGATATTACACAAATTCCTATCATGTGGATGTCCGGGAGAAGATCGACGCTTTCACCAAGTTCAAGATCGAGAGTGAGTTCCAGAATAAGTCGTTGGGCGGAGCTATCTCTTACGTGGAAGTACCGAACCTGACCAATAATGTGGAAGCCATCGAGGAAGTCATCCGTTTTATTTACGATAATATCCAGTACGGTGAGTTCAACACCAAATCCGATTATTGCCACGTCTGTGGCTATGACGGTGAGATCATGATCAATGATAATATGGAATGGGAGTGCCCTCAGTGTCACAACAAAGATCATGCGAAAATGAATGTCACCAGAAGAACCTGCGGTTATCTGGGAGAGAACTTCTGGAATGCCGGCAAGACCAAGGAGATCAAGGCAAGAGTTCTTCATCTGTAATATGCAGATAGTAAAAGGGAAGGAAATGTCCTATGAATTATGCGACGATCAAGAAAACGGATGTGGCAAACGGTCCCGGCGTGAGAGTATCGCTGTTTGTCAGCGGTTGTACCCATCATTGCAAGGGATGCTTTAACAGTGTGGCCTGGGATTTTCAGTACGGACAGGCTTACACGCTGGAAACAGAACAGGAGATCTTACAGGCACTGGCCCCGGACTATATCCGGGGCTTAAGCTTACTGGGCGGCGAACCTATGGAACCGCAGAACCGTGCAACGGTGCTTTCTCTGGTAAAGAAAGTAAGGGAAATTTATCCCCGGAAGACGATCTGGTGCTATACCGGCTATGATTTTGATAAGGATCTTCTGGCCTGGATGGAAGCGGGAGATCCGGTGATCACGAAACTTTTACCGCTTCTGGATGTTATCGTGGACGGAGAATACAAGGAAGAGTGCCGTAATTTACGTCTGCCTTTTCGCGGATCAGAGAATCAGAGGATTTTGGACGTACCATTGTCTTTAAAGGAAAAATGTGGTATAATTTTACATGCATAAGAGGATTCGGGTCGAAAAAGGGATATCGGTTCGAAAATAAAAACAAAAGTGTGAGGGAGTAATACAAGTATGGAGAGCTTTCTGGATATGACATTAGATAGAAATCTCTACATCGGTGTTCCGGTGGGAGCCTTTTTGTGCTCCCTTTTTCTGTTATTCTGCTTTTTCAATACCATGAAGAGCCGGACAGTCCGTAGTCTGAGGGCAGTGCTGACTTCCTGCCTGGTGTGGACCGGTGGGGCGATTCTCATGCGGCTACAGGTATTTCCGGGAATTCGTTTCTGGCATAATTTTGCACTGTTTGGTCTGCTGGTGATTCCAGTGTTTATGTATGCATTTCTATTTGCTTTTCTGGAAATTACGGAGCATGATGCGCTGATCTATATCTATGGAGTCCTGACGACAGCTCTGGTTCTGGGCAATGCCTGGAGTGGTGCGATCCTGCCGGCACCGGAAGTGATGACCCGTGCCGATGGAACTTATGTCTATATGTATCATGCAACATCCGGAATCTGGGTGTTGACGGTATGGGAGGTCTCGGTATTGGTCTATGCCACTTATCTGGCTCATTGCAAGATCGGTGGAGACCTACAGCTACGTAAAAAACTACAGCCGCTGTTGCTGGGAACCCTGTTTGTTTTGATGGGAAATCTGCTCTGCCTGATTCCGGGAAGCGTCTTTCCGTATGATATGCTGGGCGGCGTTGGTATGGCGGTGTGCATGGTCTATATCATGTACAAGCAGTATCTGTTTGATTTTTCCTATCGTGTAACGGTAGGTGCAGTATATTTTCTGGCAGTTGTGGTGGCATCCCTGCCGTTGGTCATCCTGTCTCATAATCTGGAAAATGTGCTGGGAAGTCTGGAGCGGGCGGTAACGCAGAAACTGCTGATCTATATCGTTCTGCAATGTGCCTGGACGGTGCTGGTGGTAGCTTTTGCCAGAAAGCGTCTGGAGGATATCCTGAACCAGAAGCTGAAGCATATGCTGGAGGGACTGCGGAAATTCCAGGACAGAGCGGCATCCATTTTAAACCGTAAGGAATTGTTTGCCAATATGCATGACATTCTGGATGATGCAATTCCGGGCTGGGAATCCAGAATCTTTGAGAAGAATATAAATGATGACGGTTACCATGAGGTGGTACAGAGCGGACATATCCCGCTGGGCGAAGATGAGGTGGAGAGAGTCTGTGGCATCGTAGAGCAGGAAGAGACAAAAGAGACACCGGAGATCGCCCTGTTAAAATATGATAATATGGTCTGTGGATTTGTATATATGGAGCGTCTGCGGGAGAGTAAGCTCAATTACCGCGAGGCGGACTGCATCCGGCAGATGGCAAATATTGCTTCCGGCAGTCTGAAAAACATTGATGCTTATGAAAAGGTATATCAGGTATCCATTCATGACGAACTGACCGGCCTGTATAACCGCAGCTATTGTGGAGTGTATCTGCGCCGCGATGGTGCCTTGGGAGAAGAACGGGGCTTTTTATACATGGACATGGATAATTTTAAGTTATACAATGACCTGTACGGAGAACAGACCGGCGACCGGATTCTGCAATGGTGCGCGAAGAGATTTTTGGATAATGTGGAGAACGGAGAGGTATTCCGGGTAGGATCCAATGAGTTTCTGGTCTCTGTGCCGGAGACCGGCAGGGAACCACTGGTGGCACTGGCGGAGAAACTGACCCGGGCAGTACAGGAGAATGCTACAAATAAACCACAGGTCATGCAGCCCATTACATTCAGCGTTGGTGTGGCATGGTATCCCGGTCTGGCAGCGGATGCGCTGGAATTGTTCCAGCAGTCCAAGCGGGCGGCCTTTTATGCGAAGCGTAATGGTAAGGACCGGATCCAGGTATATGAAGGCAGTATCAATGAGGAGAGCCAGGATAAGGAGACCGGTTACGAGCAGGTGGCGCCTACGGTGTATGCACTGGTGGCGGCTATTGATGCGAAGGATTCCTTTACTTTCCAGCACTCCACCAATGTATCCCAGTATGCGGTATTGCTGGCCCAGAAGCTGGGCTTGTCCAGAAACGATATCCAGACCGTAAAGGTGGCAGGCCTTTTGCATGATATCGGTAAGATCGGTATCCCGGAGAGCATCCTGAAAAAGGCTGGAAAGCTTACGAATGAAGAATATGAGATCATGAAGAGCCATGTGGAGAAATCCATCGAAATGATCCACTATCTGCCGAATATGAACTATGTGATCCCTGCGGTCGTTTCCCATCACGAGAGATATGACGGCAAGGGTTATCCCAGAGGAATTAAGGGAGAAGAGATTCCGTTTCTTGGCAGGATCCTGGCGGTGTGCGACAGCTTTGATGCCATGATCTCCAAGAGAGCATATAAGGAGCCCCTGAGTGTGGAATACGCTATGGGGGAACTGGAGAAAAATAAAGGAACCCAGTTTGATCCGGAGGTGGCAGATGCTTTTATTGAACTGATCAAAGAAGGAAAAGTTCCCCTGTAGGAACTGATAGCAAAAAAAGAGGCACCCACGGGTGCCTCTCAGACTGTAGACAAAACGCTTTTGGTCAGCACTCCAGAAGCGTTTTTCTTGTT
>OJML01000605.1_pt1 | contig 20945 bp, 32 predicted proteins | sample 1597221 | NCBI WGS metagenome assembly OJML01 (sample SAMEA2452123, study PRJEB22498) | human gut metagenome | biome: human feces; feature: human gut; material: feces | place: Australia | collected 2012 | reverse complement strand
CATGGTCGTGCATGGATGTGCCGTGCTCATATTCCGGTGCGGAGCGGCTCAAGACTGAGTGTACTGCGATGGGCGGCATCGTCGAGGACGTGGAGTATTCATCCAGCGTCACGCTCAAGGTGCTGATCCCGGCGGAGACTGAGGCGGACTTCACTGCGCGCATCTTCGATATCAGCGGAGGGACTGTGACCCCGCTTCGAACCGGCGAGACGCACAGAGCCGTGAGAATAAAATAGAGCTTGGACGAACCCTCCGGCTGAAATCACTGATCTCAGCCGGAGGGTTCAAGTGCCGCGGAGCTATTGACGTAAAAAGATCCACACCCTAATGGGTGTGGATCTGTGGTGGACGATACAAGACTCGAACTTGTGACAAAGAACACAAACACACTGAAAAATCAGGGTTCTTTTTTTCTTGTTCGTATTTTCGTTCGTAAATTTCGCGTTTATAAGCTGCATGAAGCGTTCGTCGACCCTCTTGTCCGCCTCTTTCCGGCTCGCTGTAAATGCGTGGGTGTAGGTCTGCTTCATGGTGTAGTCTGTCTTCCAGCCGCCGCGTTCCTGTGCTACCGGAGTAGGGATATTGAGGTCAGCCATGACAGAAGCGTTAACGTGTCGGAGGGCATGAAAGTTCATCGGAGGGAGTCCGGCCTTTTCCATGCACTTATGAAAGCGCGCGTTGACTGCCCGGCTTGTCCTCGGCTCTATAACATCCCCGCTAACCTTGTTAATCAAGCCTTGTATGTACGGGGGAATATCCAGAACGCGCGGGCGCTCCTCTTCCTTTGCGCCCTCTTTTCTTACGGGCTTGCCTTTTACATCAACAACTGTTTCGACAATGTACAGTTGACCGTTTCTTACCGACTTCGACTTCGTTAATCCGCGTATTTCGGAAATGGACAGAGAGAGCCACATAGCCAGCAGGCACGGCAATTCTATATCTGTTCCGACTATCGCAGGAAATATTTCTTCCGGCGGCAAGATCGTCTTGAATTTTCGCTGTACCTCGGCTTTCTTAACTGTCACCCTTGGCGCACCGTTAGAATATGTGTTCACAACAGTAATTACAAGGTTCAGAGCGTCGTTTACTGTTTTGGGCGACAGCGTACCGCCCTTGCGGGATTTTTTCGCAAGCTCTTTTTGCTTTGCCTCGTTCAGCTTTTCTTCCGTAACTGCGCTCAAGCGCAACTGCATAAGGCTTTCAAACCGCTTGTCGCGGATGTATTCGTACTGTTCTTTGCTCCGCGCTTTGAGTTCGCTTGAGTGTTGGGTGATATATTTGGTGATCGCGTCAGCAACAGTTATGTCCTCTGGCTTTTTCCTCGCCTCAAGGAAACCGGCGCGGATAGCTTTTGCTTTGATGATGCACTCTTCGGGCGTGTCCTCTGTTGTGCTCCATCCCTCGGCTTTCAGTTCGATGTTCCACTTACCGGACTTGAGCTGCCGGGGTTTGGGGACTTTTATTTCGTCCTTCTTCTTCCGTTCTCGGAGCTGCTTTTCACCGCACCAACAGCAAAATATTGAGTTGTCGGGTATGTCCCTCTTGCAAATTTTACATTTCATGTTAAGATACCGCTAAATTCTTTCTTATTCAGTTCGTCATAATGCATATAAATGTGAGTTTCGCCTTGCTTTTTCATAACAACAGCAGTAATATATATATATATATATATAGGGTAATAAAAATATTGCTAAAGAGATAATGCGGCGCATCACGCGGAAAGGTCGTTTTAAATGATATGTACCCCAAGGCTCGGCGGGCATGATAAGCCCCCTCCGACTTCGCAGCTCAGACAGCGTGCAACAATGCTCGTGTTCCAAGCGTCAGACGCAGAACTCGATCTAATCATCGACTATGCACAGCGTGTACTTAACGTCCAAGCAGTTTCAATAGCGCGTCCAACTGTTCGTCGTTCATTGCCTCAATAAGATTTAGCGCCCTGCGCCGCTTTGCATCCAGCCCATCACCGTTTTCGGTGGTGGGCTTCTTTTTTTCGTCGCTGTTGCCAAGCAGCCAATCTACGGAGACATCGTATTTCAGCGCAATTTCATACACGTAGTTCTTGTAGGAGCTCGACCGGCCATTCATCCAGTCCGAAATAAGGTTTCCGCTTCTTAGCCCTATACTTTCTGCAAAAACCTTGCGTGCCCCGTGCTCTATGTTGCCGTTGTTGTCGTGCGGCATAAGCGATACTATTCTTTCAAGTGTTGTGTCCATTTTGTAGAGTTTGCCTTTCTCAGTAGCTGTAATTATCCAATATATCTATATAGATTTCCAAGTCATCGGGAACACGTGCTATTCTTTCCAGCTCGATTCCGTCCCATGTCACATACGCTCCGTCAACTGTAAGCAGAGATACTGCGACGTTTTCATCCGGCTCTCCTAAATCAAGTTCATTAAAAAACCAATCATATCCAATTTGTTCTTTTACAATCCATGCAAAGCGCACCTTATCCCCGCTGCCGCCCATTCTTAGAATACGTCCGGATTTTTCGGGCGATTTATACAGATCGCCTATTAAGTGCTTATAATAAAAAGCCGAATAACGCGCAGTGCTTTTCATTATAGCTTCTGGCGCTACGTTCTCGTCGTCAACGGTTTGCATAATTGAGTACGTGGATATATAGTATTCCCCATCTTCCTCCTCAAATTTAACCAAAAAATCAATCCATGCTGCGTTCTCGACATCGTCAATGCGAGCATAATAAAGCCCTGAGCCAACGTATTGTTCTGAAGAGTTCCAAAAAATGGAACCTCCGATAACTGCTATAATTCCAAATACTATAAGAAACGGTCTAATTTTCTTCATTTTTTATACCTCTTACTTATCTGCAACACAATCGGCTACATCCCACCCATTCATTTCAAGGAGCTTGTCAAGAGCGTAAAACATCCTGTTGTTGTTCTCTCCTACATACTCCAAAAGCCAATATACATCCTCATTCGTTGGCGTTGGGCACTCTTCTTCCCAATCGCTCATAAATGATTTTGCATCGAGATAATACCAATCCCCGCTGCTATACTCAGAACTTATGTATTCCTGAATATATTCTGTCGCCTCTTTAGCACCACGCTTGAAATCTTCCTCACGCATTTCTTGAATCTTTTCTTGGCGTTCCTGTTCAGCAGAGTCTCTTATTCCGCCCAAGAAAAGCTTTGCGACAAAAAATTCTCCCCAAATAATTACAATGCAAAACACGCACATTATTACATTGCGCGCCCATGGTTTTTTCGCCTCGTTTATTTTGGGCAATATGGCACCTGCAATGCTGTAGCCAATACCAAATACGACAAAGACAGCAATCATATAGTTTAGCGGTAATGTTAGCCATTGGTAGAAAAATTCAACTTTGCTATTTGTTGAAAACATTATGGCACCAGTTAACGCGGCGAGTCCATAAACAACGGCCAAATCAAACTTTTCATTTTCTTTCATTTTGCTATTTCCTCACAATCTATTTATAAATTTGCACAGTTTTAGAACTGTGCTTTTGTTTATTCTTCTAAATCGTGAGAAATCACGATTTAGAACTTGAAATGCACATATTTGTGAGATATAATCTAATCGTCAGCAGACCGGTAGAGAGTTTGGGCGGAGGGATTTCCGCCCTTGCTCCCCCACATTTTACCTGATGCGGATGCAGCAAGGCCATGTTGGTGTCCCATGACCAGCGCGCTAATTCCCAGCGCTTCTTGTCCTTGCGTTCTCACTCGCGGTTGTGATTCCGCGTATCCACGCATCAAACAGCCGGATGTGTGTCTCCGGCCTCAGGTACGGAGAGTGGAAAGCCGCCACTAATAAGCGCAGTTATGAAAACTTCACTCATAGCGAATGGCTGCACCCCCTTTCTACAATGTGCAATGCACATGGGATAGCAATTAAGGATGTGCGCTCTTTATTGGTCTGCTGAATCATCTCTTCTAACTCTAACAGAAAGGAGGTTCCCAATGGATAGAGAAAGTATCTTGCGCATGGCGCAGGGCGCTATTGAAGAAAAGGTCGACTATGAGGTAGGCCGCGTGATCGACAACATTACTGACCCAAACGTGAAAGCTACCGGGAAAAGAAAAATTGTCGTAACGCTTGAGTTTGTCCCCGACGACGAGCGAACGCGAATCAGTCTTAACGCCTCTGTAAAAACGACGCTATGTGCAATCAACCCGGCAACTACTCAATTGCTTATCACATCCGGTGAACAGGGCGAAATGGTTGTTGCCGAAATGGTTCCGCAAATTCCCGGTCAAATCAATATGGACGGCAGCGAGCAGTCCAAACCCAAAATTCTCAAGCTTGTAGCCCAAGACTAAAGGAGGAAAAAAATGATAGAAAAAGCTCTTCGCTATCTTGTCGGCCTGAAGGACAACAAAACTTATGTGATAGACGGTATCACATACTCCGACAATGAGCTTGTGCGAGTAACAGAGCGCAAGCGTTACCTCGAATGCAAAACCGTCAACAGCCTTGATGCCATCGTGAAGCTTATTTCTGCTGAATATGCGATTATCGACGAACAGGCGGGCAACCCGTTGTTTATCCGTGTGATTGACCCCAAGACAGTTGAGGTATTCACCCGACCGGATCAGTTCCAGAAACGTACATACGCATATCAGGCTAAGTGTGTCGACGCGGACTTCTGCGAAGGCTGGCGCGATCAGCAGTCTGCAATTATCGAAATCAAAAGCCGTTTTATTCCTACCGAAGATTCGGAATATCTGCTTGGTCTCATATCTCGGATGAAGAAAGAAGAGGGTGTGCGAAGCGACGACAACGGTGTAAGTCAGACCATCACTGCAAAATCCGGTGTCAGTTTGGTAGCGGTTGAAGGCGTAAAGCCGCGCTTGACCTTGAGACCGTTCAGAACGTTTCGAGAGGTCGAGCAGCCTGACAGCGAGTTTATTCTCCGCCTTGACGACAACGGCAGAGTCGGCTTGTTTGAAGCCGACGGCGGCATTTGGCGCATGGAAGCAAAAGACAACATCGCGGCTTACTTCGAGAACCGTTTACGCGGCATGGTCGACGACGGTCGTCTCGTTGTAATGATATGACATCCCCGCCCCGGCGAACCGGGGCAAGCATGAGCCGTGGGATGTGCTATTTGATTGGTGGCACTTTCAAATTATCACATCTTGGCTCATGTGTCAATAATAAATCTCACAATTATGAGGAAGGAGGAGCATGAGCAACAGAACCGCTAAGACAGGATCAGCCGTTTCCACCCGGCAAGCGGCTGCGTTCAAGGCAAAACGTAAAGCCGCCGGGTATTCTCAAGAAGAAGTAGCCGCTACGTTCGGTATCTCGCATACAACGGTTTGCGGTTGGGAAAAGGGCAAATGGCTGCCCCGGCTTGAGACCATCGCCAGACTTGCAGAACTCTACGGATGCAAAGTCGACGATCTGCTTGACCCCCATGCGTAGACATCCGGCGTCGGTCATACCGCAGAAGCGCATCTTTGAATGCTCCGCCTGTGGTTGCCGTTCACCTGCTACAAAATGGCGCGGTCAGACGCACCCCGGCCATGTAAAGACAATGTACTGCTACAAGTGCCGGAAAGAAACAGACCACATTCAGGTTGAATGAAAGGAGAGACTGCGATGCCCCGCGTAAACCTCGGCAAGCCCCCGGCAGATGATGTTATGGGGCTGTTCCTTGAACGCAAGCGAGCTCTTAAATTGACTAATGCCGATATGGCAAAGTATCTCGGATGCAGCAGCGCCACGTTTTCAAGGCTGCTGGACACGAATACCGTCAATTGGAAGCTCTGCGACATATTCAAGCTCGCAAAGGCTCTCGGCATTGAGAAAGAAAAAATCAGGGCTGCGATATGAGCCCGTGCAAAAACTGTGAGCTGCGCCGCATCGGTTGTCATGCAGACTGCCCGGCGGGCAAAGCGCAGGAGCGCGAGAACGCAGCTAAAAGAGAGCATCTGCGAAACCACAATTATTCAAGCGCCGAGGATTTCCTATACCGGAGCGCTGAGAAAAGGAGAAGAAAGTAATGGATAGTGTATTGGGCTGGCTGACGGTCACTGCCGGGGCGTTCTACTTCTTCGGTGTGCTCTTCCGTCAGGGAGTGCTTGAGCTGGAGGAGCGCAGAGCGAAGAGCGAAAGAGCATGGCAGGAGGCCGGGAAATGAGCATAGAGACATTAAGTGTCCTGATCGTCGGCGCTCTCGCGTTGGTGCTGGTTGCCGTGATCGTCTATCTCGACATCATCACAGAGCGCGCCAATGAGATACGCGAGATCGCGCAGTCTTACGGCTGGGCGGACATGGACAAGGTTCGCAAGCTTGACGGCAAGCGCTACGAACCGGCACCGGCCGCGATGGATGCTCAGTATTTCACCATGCCGGACGGGACTATCGTCCGCAGGAGGTAAACCATGAGCCAGATAGACGACGCGCCGGACATCCGTGAGGCGCTCCGCACCGGTTATCCGTCTGGTGCACAGTGCGTGTGCCCCAAATGCGGCGAGGATATCGGCGATTACATCTACACCACCGACGACGGCGATATGTGCGGCGAGTGCTTCGCCGAGTATATGAAAGACTGTCTGAGGACTAACCCGCAGCTCGTCGCCGAGGCGTTCGGTATTGCTTACCGGTACACGGGGTGACGACATGGCAAATCTGGTTTTCTTCGATCAGTCGCATACCTATGAGGTCGACGGTGAACCCGTCCCCAGCGTATCAGAAGTCACACGTTTCATGTCCCGCGAGATATACGGAGATATCACCCAATTTCAGCTCGACAACGCCGCAGAGCGCGGCACGGCAGTACACAAGGCGCTTGAAGTGCTGGACAAGTACAGCGAAGTCGAAGCCGCTGAGAATATCGTACCCTATATCAAAGCTTACCTTGCGTTCCGTAAAGACCATCCCACGGAGTGGAAAAAGATAGAGTATGCGGTCTGTCACCCGGACAAACTCTATGCCGGTACGCTCGACCGGTACGGCACCGTCGACGGTATACCGACGCTGCTTGACTTCAAAACCACTTCCAACATTGACCCAGCACACCGGCATTTATATACCGCGGCGCAAAACCTGTACCGTCGTGCGCTGCCCGATGATATGCCGGTCGAGCAGATACTTATACTCCAGCTCAAAAAAGACGGTACGTACAAGCTGTTCAATCTGGATATAGACGACAAACTGGCTGACGCCTGTCTCGCCCTGCATCTGGCATTGAAGAAGAAAAAACGTAAAAGAAAGGATAGTGCAAATGATAACAGCTAAAAACGGTGAAATCCGCGCTGAGGGTTCTGTACGTGAGCTCTTGGCTGATACTGCCGGAATTGTCAGCGCGGTAAAATCAGCTCTTGTCAACGCTGGCACTCCCAAAATGGTCGCTTCCGATCTGCTGGCGCGCGCCGTGCTTGTGGGATTAGGCGAAGAGGGCGAAGTAAAAGAGTTCTCCGCTGTGGGGGTAGCACCGTGGATGAAGTAAAAGAAACTCCGCAGCAGGAGCAGGAGTCTACCGCGCTCACAGCGCCCGCCGGGCAAGTGCCCACGATCTGGAACGACACAAAGATGATGTCGCAGGGTATCAAGATGGCAAAAATGCTCGCGACGTCAGACCTTGTTCCGGAGCAAACATATAAGAACAAACCGGCAAACTGTCTTATCGCTCTTGACCTTGCGAACCGCATGAGCTTCCCCCCGCTGCTCGTAATGAAGCATCTGTACATAGTCAAGGGAAAGCCCGCATGGAGCGGTAAGTTCTGTATCAGCATTATAAATTCGTGCGGGCTGTTCTCTCCGTTGGAGTTCATCACCACGGAAAAGGGCTGCTATGCGCAGGCTACAAGGCTTTCGACCGGAAAACTCTGCGTCGGGCCCGAAGTCACATGGGACATGGTCAAGGCCGAGGGATGGCTTGACAAGTCCGGTTCAAAATGGAAAACCATGCCGGACGTGATGTTCAAGTACCGCGCAGCTTCGTTCTTCGCCGGTACGTTCTGCCCCGAAAAGCTTGAGGGCATACCCACTGTCGAGGAGATGCAGGACGTCAACGGCTACGAAGAAGTCCCCGCCCCTGAAAAGGTCATTATCACACTGGAGGATTAAATCTTGGTTGAGATCAAAAAAGGCGAAACCTATACCGCCTCAATGGTGCGTAAAGGTGAGGGCACTAACGGCGCTTGGGAACTGCTCAAAATCAAGAATGGCCGCGACTATATGAACATCTGGCCGCAGGGCGGGCAGACTGGCGTTGAAGAGGGCGGCACATTCAGGATCGTGGAAGTCGAATCCGTGAAACTGTCAAAGCGCGAGTATCGCGGCGAATGGATTTCCGAGGTCAATGTGAACGCCAAAGTCGAGAAGTGCATGAACTATGAGGAATATACCGGCGACTACGGGGATGACCCATTTGCCGGTATGGGTGTCAGCGACGAACTGCCGCTGTAAGAGCAGCAAAGGGGCTTCTCTCAAAGAAGCCCCACCCCCACGCAGGAGGTCATTATGTCAGGTAAACCAAAGGCGGGGATATCTTATGCCGGATGGAATACCGACATCTTCGAGAACGACACAAAAATCGACGAGCTTATTGACGCTCAAGGATGGATAGGATTTTCCATTTACTTTTACCTGTGTCAACGAGCTTATGCGTCTGATGGCTATTTTTATCGGTGGAGCTATGCCAATGCGGCCACTACGGCACGTAGAATGGGCGGTGGTATTAGAGCCGAGACTATCAAAGCGGTAGTCGCAACATGCTTACAAATTGGACTATTCGAAAGAAGTCTGTTTGATAGGGTTGGAGTGTTGACGAGTAAAGGCATTCAGCGCCGTTATATGGAGGCTATACAAAAGCGTTCATATAAGCGTGTCGATCATAATATCTGGCTCTTGAACGTTGAAGAAAGTAAGGGCTTGGATGTTTGTACCCTAAATGGCGATTCTCTCCCCGAAGATGGCGATTTTCTCCCCGAAGATGCCCCTAAAAGTAAATCAAATAAAAGTAAACTATATCAAAGTAAATCAAAGGAAACTACGCCCTACGCGGGCGGCGCTGATGATTTATTTCCAAAAAGAGAAATTGAGGAAGCTTATGAAGAGTGGCTTGATATGCTGAGAGACAAAGGCGCAGAGCCGCAAGTCGGTGACACGCTGGACGCAGTTCTGGAATATGCACGCAGCGCAGCTATCCCGGCAACAGTGGCATCAGTGCTTCGGCTTTATACCAGCCGCGGGCAGATGAACATAGGTTTCCTAAGTGCCAAAAGGAGATGACTTATTGACATACATAGGTATAGACCCCGGAGCAAAAGGCGGGCTTGCAGTGATCCGCGACGGCGGCATAACCGTTGTCCCCTATGAGAAGAGCCGGTACATAGAAATTCTGTCCCGCGTCTCGCCTGATTCGGTGTGCTGCCTTGAGCATGTTCACGCAATGCCCGGACAGGGCGTTACGAGTATGTTTAACTTCGGGCAGACCTTTGGATGGGTACAGGGAGTGCTTGAGGCAATGGGCATATCCTACGAGCTCGTACAGCCTCAGAAGTGGAAAAAGGAATTTTCCATTACCGGAGACAAAAACAGCTCGATCATGGTGTGCAAGCGGCTTTTCCCCGGAGTGTCGCTGCTGCCGACAGAAAGATGCAGAAAAGATAACGACGGCATGGCAGAGGCTCTGCTCATGGCCGAATACGCCAAAAGGCGACTTTGAAAAGGAGAAGAAAATGAACGAGAAAATAGTAACCAGTCAGGCAGAACTTGATGCAATACCGGTAGATTACAACGGCAGAATAATCATTAAGTTTGGCGCGCCATACAACCGGGCGGTTGTTAACAAGAGATATGCATACTCCGTCGAGGCGAGGGACAACAGCTCCGTCGAGGCGTGGGGCAACAGCTCCGTCGTGGCGAGGGACAACAGCTCCGTCGTGGCGTGGGGCAACAGCTCCGTCGAGGCGTGGGGCAACAGCCAGATAGTAGACGCCGTGCGTCGCGGCAATGTTAAAGTGTCCGGAAACGCTCGTGTCGTGTACAACCCCGACAACATCACGGCTTGGGCTGAAGGAAATGATATCCCGATCATTGACGGTAAAATTAAGCTGTACAAGGCAGTGCATAAGCGTGACACAGAGTATGTGTCGGATTGGGATAGAGACTTCTTTTACGAAATCGGCGAAATGGCAGTTGCGAACGGCTTCACGGTTGAGCCGGAAGAAGATTGCGGGCAGGGTATACACATGGCAACTGCAAGTTGGGCTTGCGCGTATGCACAGAGTTGGGATGATATAGCGCTGCTTGAGCTTGAGGTGGATGCGGCAGAGATTGTTGTACCACTTTGCGAAACCGGCAAAGTACGCGCGCCGAAAGCAAAGGTTCTGCGCGAGGTTCCGCTTGAAGAGGCGGGCTTGCTCGGCAAGATGATTGCAAGGAGGCTGAATCGTCAATGAAAGTTCTCGTAGCCTGTGAGGAATCGCAGAGAGTGTGCATAGAGTTCCGGGAGCGCGGTCACGAAGCGTATAGCTGCGACGTCCAGGAGCCATCCGGCGGTCATCCCGAATGGCACATTCTTGGCGACGCGCTGAAAGCTATAGGTGGAGGGAGAGTGGTCACAATGGACGGGCAGCCGCATGACGTAGGTCAGTGGGATTTGCTGATTGCACATCCGCCGTGTACTTACCTTACCGTCGCGGGTAATAAATACTTTAACTTGGGAAAGTATGGCGACGGGGCAAAAAAGCGTTTGCTTGCGCGTCTGGATGCTGCGAGGTTTTTTCTGTCGTTTGCGTTAGCTGATATTCCGCGAATTGCCATAGAAAACCCAGTCGGTGTAATGTCTACGCTTTTTCGCAAGCCCGACCAGATAATCCAGCCCTATTTTTTCGGAGACGAGGCGAGAAAAGCTACTTGCTTGTGGCTGAAAAATCTTCCATGTTTGGCACCAACAAAATATGTGTCACCTGGTGAAATTCTTCGGGGAGGGTACAGCACGAACGCAAGTGCCAATTATGCAGTGGACGAAAACGGGAAAATACTGCGGTGGTCAGACCCGGAAACAGCGAAAATACGCAGCAAGACATTCCCCGGCATAGCGGCGGCAATGGCGGAACAGTGGGGAAAGGAGGAACTGACAGACTATGAACGAAGCTAATGTTAACTATCTCCCAGATGTGGAGTTTCGAGGCCATATCAGCGATACGGACAACTGCGTTTGCTCCGGCTGCCACAAGATGGACTTCGTCTTCAAACTAACAGTACCGGAGACAGGGTATCACGATGGTAAGCGCCTTTCAACGAAGTATCACGAATACTGGATGTGCGATGACTGTGTTACGAAGCTTGCACAGTGTTTTTGCACAGAAGTAGAGAAAGTAAGACAAAGGAGAGCGCTATATGGCTGAATACATAGAGCGGGAGGCGTTTCTTGACTACATGAAGGGAACGAGCCGATATTTTAACGTAAAATTTGACATTGAAAATTTTCCTGCTGCCGACGTTGCACCGGTGGTGAGATGCGAGAACTGTACAAGCGGCATTATGGCAGATGACAATAAATACATAATTTGTTGCAGACTTGGTGTTGGTATGGAGCTTGATGATTTTTGTTCTTATGGTGAGGGAAAGAACGGAGGCAGTGACTATGCGACCGATTGATGCTGATGCATTGAAAAAGCGTGTAAAAGAAAGCACGGCAATTCGAAGCGTAAAGGTTCTTGCGGCAACGCTTGTTAATACCGCGCCTACGATTGACGCCGTCCCTGTAGTTAGGTGTAAAGACTGTAAATATGCATACTACTATAACGAAGAAGGTTGCCATGGGTTTGTTTGTAATGGTTATTTTCAATATGCTGACGTTGAACCAAATGATTTTTGTTCGCACGGAGAAAGGAAAACAACATGAGACTTACGACAAATACTCCACAAGGCAATTTAGAACAGTCGCTGAATCTGTTCTATGCCAAAGACGGCAAAACGTGGGTGCGCGGATACGGAGAGAACGGTACAGACATCGCCCTGCTTGATTTGATACGAAAGATTGTGCGTAGACATACGAAATACGCCGCATTTCCAGAAACTATGTCTGATAGCGATATTTCGTTTACTATGGCAGAGTGGCTGGTCGATGGAACCGACAGCATAGAGGGCGTTTTAGCGCTTCTCTATCAGGCGGCATGGGTATGCGCGGAACTGCGCGAACACCTCAAACAGTTCGAGGATGTGGCGCATGGACGATGGATTCCGATACCAGAGTACGAAAACAAAAGGTGTTCCGCTTGCAGAACCGTGTTTTCCGAATTTACGCTTGGACATTACTGCCCCAACTGCGGCGCGAGAATGGACGGTGCAGGATGAAAATCTACAAAAATCCGTGGGTGACGCGAGAAAGCTATTTTGTCAAAACCGGCGCAGTAAAATCGGCAAAGATGGAAGCGCCCAAAAGCGCCGGGTATGCCATTGACTTTTGGGATGGCAAATGGAATGTGCGCAAGGCTATGTATTACAATCAATCGCTTGCCGAAATGCCGGTTATTGCAGAAAACAGGGCGAGCATACAAGCCGTCATTGACAAAGCTATTTTAGATGCTGTGCTGGGGTGCGTTAGCAGCTTTAATGCTGTTGACTTCACGCAAGTTGTGCGGTGCAAAGACTGCAAGCACTTTCGCCCTTGTGAAGAAGTAAATGGCGAAACTTGGTTAGGCTGGTGCGCCTATGGAGAGTTCAACACGGACGATCTTGATTTTTGCTCGCGCGGAGAAAGGAAAATAACATGAGACTTACGACAAATACTCCACAAGGCAATTTAGAACAGTCGCTGAATCTGTTCTATGCCAAAGACGGTGAAACGTGGGTACGCGGATACGGGGAGCACGGCGCAGACATAACCCTACTTGATTTGACACGAAAGCTTATACGCCAATACGCGCAACCAGACGAAGGACCGGAAACTATGTCTGATGAGGATGTTATGTTTGCAATGGTGGATTGGCTGTATGGCGGAACCGATAGCATAGAGGGCGTGTTAGCACTCCTCTATCTTGCGGGGTGGGTATGCGCGGAGCTGCGCGAATTCCTCAAACGCTTTGAGGACAAGGAGAACGCCAATGGCCGATGGGTTCCGTTCCACAGTCAGGCCGCGGGGAATATTTGGTACTGCTCTGCTTGCGAAATTGGATTTGCTGCACAGATGAAATACTGCCCCAACTGCGGGGCGAGGATGGATTTGGAGGCAGGTGGATGAAAGCAGTCTTAATCAGCATACGCCCGGAGTGGTGTGCGAAGATCGCGAGCGGCGAGAAGACAATCGAGGTACGGAAAACGCGCCCGAAGCTGGAAACGCCGTTCACCCGGCGGCAGCTACTATGTCAAGGGTGAGGGTCGGCTGACAACAAACGATGTGGCGCGGCAGTCGTGCCTTACCCTCAAAGATATGCACGAATATCTGCAATCGAAGGTCGGTTACGGCTGGAATATCTCCAATCTCAAAATTTATGATGTACCGCGCGAACTGGCCAGTCTTACCGGCCTACGCGCTACAAGGTTCGGCGCGGCACCGTATGATATCAAGCGCGCCCCGCAAAGCTGGTGCTATGTGGAGGAGACAGACAATGACAAAACATAAAAGATGTTACGGCAAATACTATGCACCGCGTGAGGTAAGATATGATATCAAAATCGTCACCAGAGACGGCAAGCAACACAAGCTGTGAGGAGCTTTATATAGCAAATGAGAAGCTTGCAAGAAAATGTCTGCTCCGGTTCTTCCCGGCGCTTGCCAACGACGAAGATATTTTGCAGACTGCGCGAATGGCATTATGGCGAGCTTGCCAAGACTTCAAGCCTGGAAAGTGGCAGCTATCTACTCTCGCGTACACTTACATACGTCGCGACATAATCAAGGAATGGCGTAGCTCGAAGCGCACGAAAAGAGCGCAGGAAACGATCTCTCTCAGCACACCGATACACGACAAGTCCGGCAGCGAGTATGAGCTCGAAGAAGTCTTGCCGGGGGCAAAAAACGTGGACTGGTGCGACAGTAAAGCTTGGTGGGATAGTCTGACCGACAGGCAGCGAGAAATCTTGCGGTATCGCTACGACGGCAAAACATACCGAGAGATAGCCGAGATATTAGGCTACTCCCACACGCTCATTGAGAACGAAGTACGCATAGCACATAAAGAAGCAAAAAGATATTTATGAGGTAAAACGAATGAAAATTGTAATCGACCCCGGCGCCTACCTGCCGGAACGTGCGCATGATCTTGACGCGGGATATGATCTGCGCTCACCTATAAGGGCTTATGTCCCGCCGTACAGCAGCGCCGTCATTGATACCGGCGTACATATCGAGATACCGGAGGGCTATGTCGGTATGCTCAAGAGCAAATCCGGGCTGAACGTCAAGCACGACATAACCAGTGAGGGGGTTATAGACAGCGGTTACACGGGGAGCATCTGTGTCAAGCTCTATAACCACGGTCAAAACGCTTATGAAGTCAACAAGGGCGACAAGATCAGTCAGCTTGTGATTATGCCAATCTTCACCCCGGCGCTTGAGCTTGTAGAATGCCTTGACAGCACCGAACGCGGAGACGGCGGCTTCGGGAGCACCGGGAAATGAGTACCCTTGTTGACGAGACAGGGAAAACGTATGGCCCGTATACGGTAATAGGCCGGGCGTGTCTCCCCCGCAGAAATGCGCACTGGAAGTGCCGGTGTGAATGCGGTCAAATAGACATCATCGCCGGGAATAATCTCCGCGCCGGGAAATATGCGATGTCATGCCCTCATAATGCTCAGGCCGATGCTCAAAGAATCAAGATGCAGATGATAGCCGAAGTGTGGCGCTCCCGCTATGTCAAGTACGGCTGTGCCGACTGCAAGGACAGGCCTAAGTGCGATGTCAAAAAGCCCTGTAAGTACGCTTCCGAGCTTGACGGATATCGAAACTACCGTGAATACCTTCAGGAGAACTAATATGACGAAATACGCATATCTCTGTTACAACTGCCGCGAGGCAATCAAAAACAACGTCGGCTTGAGGGAGCAGAAGAACCCAGCCCCGAATGACAAGCATAAATGCTCCGTCTGCGGGAAGTTCCTTTATACCGACTATTACCGGATAACATACAGGAAGGAGAATAATGGACTATAAGAAATTCCGTGCCGATACCGGCATAGCAGCAAAGGACATGATAAAGGCCGTCAAAGAGATTGCCCCCGGTTACTCCAAGGTGCATCAGAGCTTCGTTGAGAACCCCGACAAAAGCGGCTTGTGCCTGCTTCCGTCCCTCGACCGTATGTTGGTCGACCGCTTCGGCGGCACTGCTCCCCCGGTAAAGAAAAAGGCAGATAACCGCACTCTCAAGAACAAGCTTACGGTTCGTCTGCCGGATGATGTGTATGGAAAGTTCGCCCAAATCAGGGCACGTGAGGGCTGCACAACGCAGGAGCTTCTGCGAGACCTCATTGAAAATTGGCTGATAGCCACACAGGACATCTAAAGAAAACAGGCGGGTTTCCCCGCCTGTTTTTTACTTTATAAGGCCAAGCGCACGGTAGTAATCCTCCATTGTGCGCGACGCAGGAGAGCTGGACTTGGAATCGCTGTTTGAGCTATCGTCCCTTGCAGTCTGGTACCTTTCATCGGTCGTTTTCTTGTAGACGTTCCAGATTCTTGACGCTTGACTCGACGTATAACCGGCTTCTCGCAACGCTTTCTTAACCTTTTTCTCGCCGCTATAGATTCCATAAGTGCCGCCCCAGCCGCCCGCGTCGGTGTTGACGACTTTTTCTATCTCAGTCCAATCGTCCCAAGATATGCCGGAGTCAATTGCGGAATCATAACGCTTAACGATTGATTTCCTCTTGCCGTCATCATCCGGCGGGAGCTGCGCTTCAAGCGCCTTGAGCTTTGCCGCATCGTCGCCCTTAGTCTGACTGCCGATTGCCTCGGCGCTGACCCACTGCGATTCTTTGCCGACTTCTTTCTCGTGCTCTTTGATGGCGCTGTGCGTATCGAACCAGTCTTTGGAGCCGATACCGCTGTCTTTAGCGTACAGCAGCTTGTCAACGTAAAGCCCGGTGGAATCCCGCAGTGCAGTCTGAGTGTCATCCTTGAGATGGCCGAAGTTTTTGAGAACTTGGTCAATGGCGTCGAAGTTCTCTTTCGTGTTGTCCTTTGCTCCGGAAAGGATTTCCTTTGAAGCGTAAAACTCAGGAACGTCCGTGAGCTTTGCCACATCATCAAGCTTCCCGGTGTACGCTATGCCGTTAGAGGTCTTGACGCTTTTCAACGCCCGGTCGGCAGCGAGGGAATACAAATCGCTTATGACTCCGGCGCGCTGGATATCCGACATGATCTTATATTCGTCGCTCTCCATAAAGTCACTCACAAGCTCAAGTGACTTTTGCCCCCTGTCTATGCTGTACTGCTTGTACTCGTCTGGGGTCATGGACGTGCCCTTGACGTACTCCGTCGACCGCGCTGCCTTCTGCGGCAGAACATTGGGAAATCCGTCAACATTTTTTCCAGCCTTGTAAAGGCGCTCCAGCTCTGTATCAACCTTTGTCGTCGTGTCAGTGCCGCTGTAAAAGGGATTGATAAACGCATCGAATATCCTTTTGCCAGCTGATCCGTTGGACTGCGTTCTTCCCCAAGCGTCAACATAGTCCTGCTGATGGTAATCCACTCCGGGAATCTTGCCCATCGCTTTACCAAGCTTATACTGCACATTGCTCGGCAAAACGCTGTCCTTGTCGGAGTATACAGTCTGGCGGTTCTCTTCCCACGCCTGTTCAGCCTGACCTACAAGGGAGTTGTTTATACCCTGCGTGAGATAGCTCATCATTGCGTTGCCGAGCACTTTCCAAAACATTGTGCCGTCATCGCCGTATGTAATCACGTCAGACAGTGCATCGTTTACGCCGCTCAGCATGGACATATCCATCAGAGGGTCATTTAGACAGCCGAGTATTTTGTATGCGCTTTCCCATGTCAGACCGCCGCCGTCCAGAGCCTCATACAGCATAACGCCCATATACAGCGGCACGGAGTTCGGGGCAAGCTGTGACAGCGATATCCACTTATCGCCGATTTTGACGGCGTAATCCTGCTTGCCCTGCATTTTCTGGAACGAATCAAGATCATCGTCATCCTCGCTGCCGCGTGCAAAACCCGCCTTTGCAAGTGCATACCCCGCAAAAGCCAACGTAGAACCGACTACATTCTTGGAAAGGCTGTTGATTACGTCGTTTGCATTTGCGTTCCCGCTCTTTGTCTGTATGCCCTTGTATATAGTTTCCGCAATGCCTAACGGGCTGTATTCGACCGCTCTGACCGCGACGTTTGCCGGAGTTTTCCTAAAGGGAATTATGCCCTCCGTGATAGGATTCCTGCCGATTTTGTTCACCGCTTTGGAGACAACATTATCGTCCCTGAACGTCGCTTCCTGCGCTTCCTTTATGGCGTAGGCTCTGCCCCGGTCAAGCTGCTCAGGCGTTGCATCTGCCATACTCTTGATTCCGTGCGCTTTCAGCCAGCCGCCGAGAGCGTCGGCATAGTTAGCTTTCAGGAAAATAACGTCTCCCGCGTCCATTGCCCAGTTAGTGGCCTTGCGGTAAGCTTCAAGCAGATTAGAGTTGAATATACGGCGCTTGTCCTGTATCTCCTTTGCCATCTTGGCATTGTCGTTATATTTGCCCTCGCCGCGGGCTATGTCTTTGATGCTCTCAAAGTCTGCCGCTGCTTCTGCCCTGAGCTGTTTCCCGACGCGGAAAGCAGCCGTGCGCTCTATTTTTTTATCCTCTGCCCGGAAAAGGTTGGCTGTCACTTCCGCCGCTGCTTTGACGCGGTTCTTGGTCATCTGTGTTGCCATCATAAGCGTGTTGCCGCCAACGTTGCGAATCTGAGTCTTGAAGTTGCCCAGCATATTTACGTAGCGTATCGCGTTCCACTTCTCCCCGAACGTGCTCGGTATCTGGTCGGCTATATTCTGCTGAATCTTGGATAACGCCGCGTCGCGCTGCTCCTCGGTCTCGGCTTTCATATACTCGTCTGCAAGGCTTTCGTCAAGCTTGACCTCGTAATTGCTGTAAATATCCTCAGCAGAAATATTTTTGTAGTTGCTGCCTTCCTGCTTTTTCGCAATTGCTTTGCGTTGCCCCTTAGTGAGACTTTCGTTGATTGCCTTCACGTTCTTGGACATGAGATAAAGTCTCCCGGACGGCGAGAGCTGCTGCACAATCTTTATCGCTTGCAGGGTTTCACCGGCGCGGTGAGCCATCTCAATAAAATCATTGGCAAGGTCAAGGTAGGTACGCCCGCTTGCGTCACTGTTCGCGGCGTTGTTGAGCAGTATTGCGCCCTCTGCGACAAGGTCTTTGCTGCTCTTACCCGATATCACATTATCATGGAAATCCTTTACCGCCTGTTTCCAGCCGACATTAGCAATTTTCTTGGTGGCTCTGCTTACTTGTGCCTTATTCGTGTCGGGGATATAGTCAAAGCGCCCGTTCTTGATATACGGGTTAAGCTGCTCCTGCCGCGCTTCGGGCGTGATATCAGCCTCCATAAGCGTTTCGACCGCCTGACTTGTCTTTGCCCGCGTCGACTTCGAGCCGAGATTGGTTTTTGCTCTCTGCTCAGAGCTGCCAGAATTTTCAGCCTGTCCGCTATTGACATTTTGCTCTGCGGTAGGTATACTGTTATCGGAGATGTTATCGGCGCTTGCTACGGTTTCGAGGTCACCCGAAAGGGCAGAAGTGCCGTCTGATGCAGACGCTGTATTAGCACTCCCACTCCGCGCGTCAGGTCTGGCCGTTTCGGGCGTAAAGGTGTTGGTTGCTTCGTCAGCATTCACCCCCAGAGTAGACGCGGGTTTTACATAAAGAGTTTTCCCCTCTATAGTCCCTCTTCCGGTGTTGTCGAACTGTATGTATACTGCGGTTCCGTCCGGGAGATTTTTTTTGAATACAATCCCCGTCCTGTCACCGCGGCTTTCGGCGTGGCCAAGCTCGATACTATCAGGATGTGCAAGAACATCAGGCAAGCTTTCAAGGACTGCGTCCGTTATTGGGAGGTTGCCCTTCTTAATTTCAGCATTGGCATTGCCGTGCTGGTCGAGAATGTGCTTTACTCCATCGTTTGTCAGGATGTAGTCTGTAGATGTGACCTCGTACCCGAGCAAATCACTTAGTTTTGCCCGCGCCTCGTCGGTGATCTCTCCCAAATAGAGCTTTTCAAGCTTATCTCCCTGATGGGATTTACGGCCGTTAGCCCACTTGTTAAAGAACTCTCTTACCGACGTATCAAAGCCCGCAACAACATTCTTGAACTTAGATGTTTCTCTGCGAATGTCTGCCGCACCGTCCGCATCATACGCCTGCGAATACTGCGCCTCCGTCCCGGCCGGGGCGGCATTTTTTTGCACGTCTGCGTTCTGCATCTCTGCGTCACTGCCAATAGCAGAGTTTAACGTCTCAGGACGCGCCATAGCGTCGTTTGAGGGCGTGGGGGGTGTAGTTATATCCCCTTGAGTCTCTGCCGCGCTCTGAGGCTCTGACGCGGCTTTCTTGCCGGTCATAAGTTCAAAGGCTTTGTCAACCTCACCGCTCCGCAGCTTGGCGTTCTTCTTGGCATCTTCTCCGGTTGCTATGTCTACAGTCTTACCACCCGCGCCAAGGACGGCTCCAACGAGGAAATCATATCCCCAATCGGCTATCTGTTCCTCGCTGTAACTTTCACCAACGGTTTTCCCGTTGTAAATAGTCCGGAGGAGAGGATTAAGCGCATCTGAAATGAGCTCTTCCGAGCCTTCACCGATCCCGCCCTCAAGAACGCGCAGTGCAGTACGGCCTGCGTCCGTCTTGGCAAGGTTGCCTATAACCCCCTCGGCAACTTTGTCCAGAGTGCCCTTGCCATATATGCCAGCGAGGCCGTCAAAGAGCTTTTCTGTTATGAGCTCAACCGCCGCAACGCCGCCGCCATATCCGAGCTGCTGTTTCAGATCGCCGCCGCCCTGACGTGCCTCCTGAGTGCCGCCGCCGAACGCGCGGAGCGCCATGCTTGCCTTACTGCCAACATCCCCGATGCCGAGTGCCCGACCGGTGAGAGCGTCAATGCCCATCTGCGTTGCGGCAACACCGGCGTCAACGGAGAATCTTCCGACAGCGCCGCTGCCGTCTTTGGCTCTCTCGATTCTCTCGGCGGAATCCTGCTGAAGCTGGTCGGCCAAGTCTGCGGTGGCTTGAGTGGCTTTCTGCTGGACGTTCTCATCAACGACTTTCTTGTATGCGTTTAGTTTGCGTTCAACATCATCAAGAGTGTTTTTCGCCCACTGGGCTGCATCTTCGCCCTCAAGTTCAAGCGTCTCTTCATAGTCGCGCTTTGCGCGGTCATAGTCCTTCTGAAGCTGCGCAATCTCTCGCTCATACTCTGCCGTGCGGCTGTTCTGCCCGCTTTCGTAAAGGGTACGCATAGCGTCGGACTTTGAAGCTGCGGAGCCTGTGACCGCTCCGGTAACGGTATCGACAAGCTTATCCCACACGGTGCGGTAATCGTCCTGCTTTTTGGTTTCTGCTATACGTTTGTCGATGTCCGCAATCTCTGCGTCGTAGTCAGTGTTATTATTCGTCAGAACGCCGTTGACGAGGCTGTATCTGGCGTTCTTGGTTTTCTCGCCCTCAAGCTCCTTTTTGCGCTGCTGCAAATCGTAAACAGTCTGATTCGCACTCGGCAGGTCTTTTGCGGATATCGTGGTGACATTCGGGTGCTTGTCAAGCCAAGCGTCCCTCAGCCCACCGACGAGGCCACGCCCGCGGCTGCTGGTGGAAGCGCCGGACGTCCCCGAAGGCTGCGCGGTCTTCTGCTGCCAGCCCACGGGCTTTGTTCCGCCATGGAGGATATCGCTGTTTATGATCTCGTTTGCCTTTTCAATGGCCTGCTTCTGCCGCTTCTCGTTGTAGTAATCTTCAAGCGGGGAAGTGCGGCGG
>OJML01000603.1_pt1 | contig 21023 bp, 33 predicted proteins | sample 1597221 | NCBI WGS metagenome assembly OJML01 (sample SAMEA2452123, study PRJEB22498) | human gut metagenome | biome: human feces; feature: human gut; material: feces | place: Australia | collected 2012 | reverse complement strand
AGCAAACAGTGCTTTTAATTATTTGCACTGTCTACTGGGAGGTCATCATATCATAATGCCTATGCCTGTTCTTATTCTTTTCCAATACACTTGATTTACTTCTTTCTTTTGGCGGTCCTTGTGATAATTCTGATACTTCATGATATTCATGACCGCAGATCATGCATTCATAGTGCGTATTCCTTACCATACAGTTTCTATGATTGTCATAATAATATTTAGAATTAACCTCATAATAACAATGCCTATGTTTTCTTAAACCCTGGGCCATCATTTACCTCCATTCTGGGTAAAATAAAAACCGACATCAGTCGGTTTATACAAACGGTAATATATCTTTTAAATCTTTCATAAATCTCTTTGCTTTTTCAATAGTTGAATTATCAGTCAAATACTCTATTCCTTTTGGCGTAATCTCACATTTATCCAGATTATATATCTCCAGGTTCTCGTCAATATCTTCATCAATTACTACTCCCTTGATATATCCTTCATTAAAAAGACTAATAATTACATATTTCCAATATTTTCTATTGATCTGCAGATATTTACTATCATGTTTTATAAGTGAGACATCTATTTCATTGCCTTGCTTTAATTGCTGGTATAAATAAGAAAGGATCTGATAAACAACAACATGATAATCATCTCTAGCCATATTTCTTATTCCTTTTCACTGATTTCATCTCTAAATGCATCTTCATAATCCAACTTACCAGAGTTTAATACAAAATCTCTGTCTCGTTTCATTTCATCCAGTTCTTCTTGGGTCTCGACATGCTCACCTACTACGATTTCATCAACATTTTCATAGGTATGATAGAACATATAGTTAACACCATCGTTTAATGTTGGATATAACTCAGCCTCAATAGTAGCAAGCGCCAAAGATACCTTTAACGCGAATAAAGGACAATCATCAAACTGAGGTCCTAAATCATTAAGATGAAACATACCTACTGATTGCTCACTTTTGAGATATGATATTCTAAAATCATGTTTTAAACTTTCATATTTATCTATTGTTTTATCTATCATTTTTTTCACCCTTTTTCTTATTTTTGACTTTGTTTTTTCTGTTGTTTAATGATTTGTTGGTATAATTTCTATAAATCCAGGAATCATTATTTTTTCCTGATACAACATTTATTTTAACATTTGCATCTATAACTTCTTTTTTACTTACAAGTTCATTATAAACTGAATCACAGCTAAAACACATACTTTTTTGAGATAAGATATGAATTTCTTGATCTTTTAGTTCTCCCTTTAGTACTTTGTCATAAATGTACTCAAAAAATTTATACTCAGTGTCAAATTCTCTAGTATACTCGCCTTCATGTCCTTCATATGGGTGATCTTTTGTATGAGGATGCAGCCTTTTTTCTGACGGTGATAATATCAACTTACTTTTATCACCTTTATAATTTTTAAAAGTATCACTATTATCATCTGATATTCTGCTCGAAGCAACAAAAATGTCATCACCAATTTTCATTGATGCTACATTCCCATTTGCCGCTCTTGTTGTCATATATTTATCTTTTGCAGTAAGGGCTTCTTTATCCAATTCTAAAATTGTTTTTGCATCAACTTTCCCATAATCGGTTTTATAACGATTGACAGTTCTATAATTATATTCCAAATCATTCCATTGCTTCTCATCTGTATATTTTATTTCTTGGAATTCTTTTAAAGTATCCGGGATATATTGGTTTCCAAGCACATTTCTATATCTGCTAAATTGTTTCCTGTCTTTTGTAAGATTCTTTGTTTTCTTCATATAGACATCGACAGTATCAACTCCATGCTTATCTTGTTGTCTTTTTAACCACTGATCATAATTTTCTTTAACATCTACAACTTCATCCTTTCCGGTAATCGGATCACGCTGTCTTTTCTTCATATTGTCAGTGATTCCTTCGATATATGGAATCATATGGGAACGACAGTTAGGATGAAGCGGAGGCACATTAACTCCAATCTGGGCATCTTTGACATTTATAATGCTTCTATCATGCTGCTGGCATATCTTTGATGTTCTGCTATCATGAACAGCTATGAACATCTCTTTCTCGATACCTGCATCCTTGAAATTGACAAGATCAATAGAATTGATGAACGCAGCCATCTCTGTCCTTACGAGTCTTTCACAATTTGCTGCACCTGCTGCAAACTTATCCTGTAACGTTTGGGACATTTCTTTATGGGTCTTTCCCATAATAGCCCCCAGCATCAGCTGATCCTTTAGCTCATTGCCTAGATTCTGTGCATTTCCCCATATTCTTTTAGAATAATTCTTATCATACCAGGCTGATTTGAGCATATGATCCACGAGTGTTGGGTCTATTTCAGCAAAGTCATAAGCAATCCCCATACCTTTTGATATATTGAACACATTTCTGTAATAACCGTCATATATCCCTTTTAGATAGGCATCTGTGCTTTTTTCTTTTTCAAGATTATATTCCAGCCTCATCAGAGAATCCAATTTACTCTGCAATTCCATTAGTCTATTTATTCTTGCCTGATATGCAGGAGCATCAAGCTTTTTTAATAATTCTTTTTTTGCACTGCTTGATGGATTGTTTTCAAGCTTCCTCTTCAGTTCTGCATAATCATGATCATTCACAAGATTGTTAAGCAGTTCTCTTGCTTCCTTTTCTGACATAGGTGCTGAATCTGTTCTATGATGATTTCTGTATGAATCAAATATTCCCTCTATCTGTTTATCTGTATACAGATAGGCTTTATGATAGAACCTTTTTACTTCTTCGATATCTGCAACGGCATTCTGAATAGCATTATCAAGTTTTTCAGACTGACGTTTTTTCCAGTATTCTTCATTTTTCATATATCAACTAAGAAGCCTTATTAATACCGATAGAATCTGATTCATCATCTTCACTATCGGAAGGAGCATCTTTTTCATCATAGAATGGAACCTCATTTTGAGATTTGAATAATGCTTGCTGTGTTTTGATATTTTCTTCATTTTCTTTCTTTACCTTTTCTGCTTCATTAGAAGCATCCTCAACAAACGGAAGCTGTTCGATAAGAGTTTCATTTGATACCTTTCCACTTAAATTCGCAATCATCTGTGCAAGTTCATTTAAATTTTTAGGAAGTTTTCTAGTGAAAGTTATCTTGATATTGTTCTTATTGATGTTAATTGCTTTAAGACCAAGATAGTTGCAGAACAGATCTATCCTTCTTCGCAAACCTTTCTTGTAATACTTTTCTTTTTCTCCAGTAATCATTTGAAGTCCGAGAAGCTTATATTCCATCGCTACTCCTGAACTATTTCCTACAAAGTTTTCATCTGTAAGATTTGGTACATGAGAAAAAGTATAGATATCTTCTTTAATAGCTTTTCTTAATACTTCCATTCCGCTTTCATCGAACGTTCTAGAAATATATTCAGCTCTTGCTTCGCTTGGAAGTTCTAATAAACCATTCTCTTTTAGAATCTTCATTGTTTCGCTGACTTCTTCATTATCGTCACCCATCAGAGAACCGTAGACAACTAGCAGAGCCTCAACGAACTGTTCTTTATCATTGACACGATCACTCATTAATTTGTTATAGGCATCTATCAAAGAAATCTGCTGTTCAAAATCACCTATGCATAGCTTATTGTTTCTGTATTCGATTATTGGAACATCACCGAAATAATGAGGAACCATTTCTTCAATCATCCTATGCTTATGACTAGAACAATCTATAATCATCGTATATCTATAATTTTTTGTTACCACTGTTGCACGATAGCAATACTGATCAGTGATTGCATCTTTAAATCTGTAATAATAAACACCAAAAAGAAGATTCTGTTCAATTGTGTCATCATAAACAAGAAATGTATGATCTGCTTCAATGTTCCTGACAGCAATATCCGTAGTATCCTGTTTGATATAAACATATTCATACGCAACACCACAGACACTCATATCATGTGCATTATCCGAATCAGCATCATCAACATCTGCATTATCAAAAGCATCTGTTAGTTTATCCAGCAATGTTTCATCATCACCATCATAAGTGTTATAGGATATTGGAGAATTCATGAAGTATCCAGTAGCAGTATCGGAAATGTCCTTAGCATGATTGCATATTACTTTGTTGTTCGCAGAACCCTTATATTTTTTCTGCCTTCTTTTTATGTCATGCTCTCCTTCATAGTATCTTTTATTTTTTTTGATTTTTCCTATGATATTCCTATGCTTATTAATCAGACTTTCTATCTGTACGATATTAAGTGATGACTCATCATATCTTTCTGCATCGATAGTAAATATATACATCTAATGTTCCTCCTATATCAGACATATTTGCTTCTGTTCTTTCCTGCACGTGCTTTTGATGCAATTATGTCTGTCTCACATCCATATCGTGCAGCATCTATTGAATGGTTGTTCTTATCCGGAAATTCGCCTTTTAGATTTCCATCCTTATCTTTTTCGATTTCATATTCATTAAATTCTCTGTATGCGTTAGGACATCTAACAGGATCAATAATTATCTGTTCGAGGTCCTGGAGCCATTTGATTCCGTTTTCTACACTGTCAGGCCCTTTCTTAGCACCTTTAACTCTTAAACCTAACAATTTGAATTCGTTGATGGTACGAGGCTCTGCACTATCACATGTCACTAATTTATTCAACGGATTAAGCTTCTTAATCATCCTTACTGCCTTCTCGTTTGAAAGACGTGTGCCGTAAACCTCACCAAAAATAAAAAGACGTCTACGCGTCTTATCAAAATGCATCTTTACACATGCTAATGGGTCACCAGCATACCCAAAGTCTAGTCCGAATTTTAATCTATCAAATACATCAATTTCTTCTTTTGTGATCTCTCTAATATCAAGGTTTGTAAAAACCTCACTACCTGTACCAGTTACTTCACCTAGATAGTCATGATTGTATTTTTCAATATTTGTTTTCTTGGTGTGTTCTGCTTCAATTAGAAACTGCTCCCCAAGCCACTCAGGAGGTGCCTGTAAGTAAGTTGTATGAGAGACATATGTATCATCTCTTTTTACTAAAACTTGCCTGTTGCACCAATTTCTTTGTGATTCAGGAGGGTTGAAAGAATAAAAGACACAATACTCATGTCCACCACGCAGAAGCGACTGATTAATATTGGTTATCTTGTCATATGTTTCGAATTCATCACATTCTTCATACCATACGTATTTAACATAACCTATATGGACCTTTGTTGACTTCATTTTTTTAGGTTCATCAGCACCCTTGAATATTATCTGCTGACCTGTTGGCATATAAGTCATTTTTAATTTAGACTCAGGTATTAACCAATCATCTTGAGCACCTAACTTATAGATGCCCCACTTAATCTGTTCATATACTGAATCTCTGAGAGTGTCTTTTACTCTTCTCATGATAACAGCGTTACTCATAACACCTCGCTGTGCATCTCTCATAATGCCTAAAGGTATCTCAACACCGATAAAAGAAGATTTTAAAGAGCCACGCCCACCTTTTAGCCAATAATGCGTGTAGTCATTGTTTTTTACATGCTTATGAACTTCATAGAAAGCCGGACCAATGGTAGATTTCAAACTAACCTTATTCATCTATATCATCTACAATCACTGTCTTGCCGTTCGATGTAACATCTACATTGTCTGTAAACATGCCAAAACGCTTGCCTAATAGTTCTGCAGCTTTAAGTCTTTCTTTCTCGTCCGGAGGCTTCTGTATGACCTTCTGCATACCGTTACCGTTCATGATCATTACATATGATTCCGATTTAGCGCGCATAACAGATGTAAGATATTCGACTACTTCTTGAATGTCGGCTGTGTTCTCGTTGTGAATCTCTTCCATTTTTTCAGAGATATATTTTTGTATCTCTTCTTTTTTTAAAAGCTTTGAAGCAAGAGGTGCTGCACTGGTGGCACTTTTACAATTGGCATAGACTGTTAGATATGCTCTTGTAGCATTAGTATCTTTTAGATACTCATCACAAAATAGTTTCTGCTTTTCTGTCATAGTCGCACCCCTTTCTCATCAAGTAATAAAAAAAGAGGCTTTGTTATGCCTCTCTGCTTAATTTGCCTCTTTTTACCATTATATTACATTAAATAACGTAACGTGACGGCAAATGGTGCAAATGGCCATCAATTCACGTCACACGTTAACTCATGATAATAACTAGTTTGTCGATTGCATCATGTATGTATCTTTCAGCCGTCCTCTGCGAGATATGCAGCATGTCGGCAGTATCATAGATACTCATTAGTTCGATGTATCGATAGAAAAGTACATCTCTATGATTGATATCATCTAGTTTATCTATGTTTTGACGTATGAGAGCCATTTCTTCTAAACACCTATCCTTCATCAAGATATAGTCATTCTGCGTCTTGGGCTCTGAATATGAACCTGTCGGACTGTCTCTATATGAGATGGCTTTAACATTGATTAACTTATTTTGTAGATAGTCTGCTTTGTCCTTTAGATTTCTATATGATTTTAAATATGTTCTGACTTCTTCGGCTGTCATACGTTACCTCCTGATTACTCAAAAATGAAAAATAAATAAATCACTATCACCAATACAAATAGAATAAAAAAAACAATTTAATTTCACTCCTCCTTATCTTTTAAAGTATATACATAATATTTTCTTGGGACAGTGCTAGGATGCCTTGCGTTGTATTTATCGCTGTGCTGATTGCTTGCCTTGCAGTAGAAACTAGCTAATCCAATGGATAGCCTATTAGCACATTCTTCAGCAGTGCCTGCAACAATTACATTGTCATTCATGTCATAGACAACATAGAACTGTCTATCTTCGTAACTCGCCCTTTTCTTTTCTTTTTTGTGCACTTTCCTGTGAGCATATATGTTTGTCATATATTCCTCATTATCGTACATACTCCCTATTTTAATAGGTATCTCATTTGAAAATACACTTTCATGTTTATATATACGTTGCCATCTATGTTTTAGAGCTAATTGAGTAGCATCAACATACTGACTTATCTTTTCTATTGATCCAGTTATATCGGTTCTTTTTCCGTTACGATATAAAACAAAGTTTCCCATTTAACCTCCTTTCTGGAAGAGAGAAAGAAGTCCTTTACTCTGTCTTTTGATTTTCAATTCATTCTTTCTGTCTTCCCAGTAGCATCATAACTTAGTTGGATAGTAGCAAAATTAGCGCTTCATACTCTTATTCTTTGCAAAAGAAGGTGAATGAGATTGAAGCAAAGCCATGACACTGCTGTTGTTTGTTGGTTTTAAGAATATGTTAGGGCATCAAGTTCATGAGAGGATCTTGCTTTTAGAAAAGAATCTATTAAGTATGAGGGGTCCTAATAAATTTTCTTGATAGTATATAAAATCTAATAAAGAACTCAATGCCCTGTATGATTATCTGATGAACTCTGATTGAATGAATCTAGCTAGATCCAAATATTCGTTATGGTCTGTTTTCTTTGTAGAAATATCATCTAAAGAAATAATCATATTTCTATTATTTCGTGTTCTTGTTGCAATGATAACTCTATCTGCTTCGTAATTAACACCATCATACCAAAAGCTCCCGTTGTCTTTTTTGCTTTTGAAGTTCTTCAGATATTTAATACGCTGTTCTGCCAACTCCAACGAAAGAAAATATTCATCAAACACCAAATTATGTGGTTGTCCATTTGTGTAGAACGCTATTCTGTACGGATATGACTCTTTTTTGTGCTTTATCAATTCAAATCTAACTCTTTCCAGATTGATAACAGAAAAATTATTTCTCATGTATTCTTTTTCTTCTTCCGTTCTTGGCTCTTTGAATACTCTGAACACTTCAATGAAGTTACATTTTAATTTATTCGGTTTTTTTTCTATCTGCAGTATTGGCTTTGGTTTAAGTTTGATTGTTGGTTCGATATCTTCAATAACTCCATCAACCCATTTGATTTTTAGACGAAGATCATATTTACGTGAATTGTATATCTTGTCATTATTCAAATGGTATCTAAGTGCGTTTGTTGAGATTCCAAAGAAACCCCACATTTTATTACTGCTCCCACATGCTAAAAAGCTTCCATCATCTGCATTGTATGCATAATAAGAACCAGTTCTAATCATTTTCTACGTCTCCTTTATCGTTGTTTTGAATTTATATTCAAAAATCTTTTTCTTAATCTTATATACTTCTGTTTTTCTGCCTTTGACATCTTCCACAACTTTAACGTTATTGATGTAATAGACGAAGTCAGCAATATACTCCATCCTTCTTCTTTTTCTCTTTTTGCCATCAATCTCAATTTCAAAAGGAGGGATTAACTCAAAAGGTACCTGTAATTGTAGATTATGAATTAATCCGTCTTTTTCCATCTGTTTAAGTTCTAGATAACGTTTTGCTTCCTTCTTGGAATCGAATGTGAAGCCGTCAACTGTAGTCTTTCTTGAGTTGTACTTGCTCATTAGAATTGGATATCCTCTTCATCCATGATTAAGCCTTCATCCTCGAACTGATGAATCAGTCCATTGCTCGCATAGTTATTAACAGGTGCTTGACTATTTACTGGTGCTTGTGGTGCAGCTTGATTTTCTTTTCTAGTGTTAATGAACTGTACAGAGTCAGCAATTACCTCAGTAACATATATCTTTTGGCCTTGGTTATTATCATAATTTCTTGTTTGGATTCTTCCATCCACTGAAACCATCGAACCTTTAGAACAGTAACGTTCTGTATTTTCCGCAATCTTCCCCCAGCATACGCAGTTGATGAAGTCAGCTTCCTGATCATCACTCTTGAAGTTTCTTTCTACTGCTAGATTGAAAGAAGTGACTGCCTTTCCACTCCCTGTTCTTCTTAGTTCTGGATCTCTTGTAAGTCTTCCAACTAATAAAGCACGATTAAGCATTAATAGTGTTCCTCCTTGTCTTTTCTTGTCATAAGTTATTATTCTCCTTATCTTCTTCAATACGATTCACAGCCACTGATATGATAACGAAAACTGCAATAGCAATCACAGATATCACGACAATCACGCCAACACTCAGCATGATAATAGCAAACACAGAAAACACATTTCCTAATACTTGTAATAAAAACATCTATATCACTCCTCTCCTATCTGATAAATAAGTAAATCATAAGCATCAGTGTAGCAACATAGGCAGCTGCAAGAATAAAGAAATCCCTGTTAGCTGCTTTATTGCTTTTGACAAGTTTATTGTTAAGCTCCTGAAGATCATTCATCTTTTTTGAGTCTTCATGATAGATACACAATATAGTTTTGTTTGCTTTTTCATAACTTTCGCACTTTCTTTTAAGAGTATTGTTTTCTTTTTTTAAATCTTGGCATACTTCTTCAAGTTCTCCATACTCTTCTTTCAAATATGAATACTCTTCTTCTAGCTTCTTATATTCAGCTTCTTTCTCTTCCACAATTTCCTGTACTTTTTCGGCACTAAAACACATCATTGAAGCTATCCTCCTCTTCTAATTCCTTTATATGATCCTGAGTTCTCCTCATGGATCTTTCTACTTTTCTTTCTATGATTTCAGCAATTTCATGGACATCTAGATATCCCATCACAAATAACTCACAGATACATATCAATACATCTGCAGTCTCTTCATCCAAATGTGAAGCATTGATTGGGTCCAACCCATTACGTTTGATTTTTGATATTGCCTGTATAAGTTCAGCATTTTCTTCCATTGCGATAGTTAGCATATGCTGATTGCCCCATGTCTCGCATACTTTTTCAAGTTCTGGACAATTTGATACAAGAGCACCAAGCATATTATGTAATTCCTGTGGATCCATTTACTTTCCTCCTTAATCAACCAATAGCATAAGTGCAGGGCGCTCTGGTACAGTGTTTATTCTGATATGAGTTACTATCATATCTCCGACATGGTTATTTATATATTTATCACTGTGAATGATTTCTCCTTTTGCACCTTGCACGCAAAACGGACAACTTTTACATCTAATGTCAATGAGTTCACCTTCATTGACTCTTGCTAGCACTTCATTTATTCTCATTATTTTACTGTTCTCCTTCTACTTCTAAGTCTTCAATGTAATCATCATTTTTATGTGCAGTTAAATATTTTAATAATTCTGTATCTGAAGCATTAGGACCATAATATAGATCATCAGGATAAAAGAACTTAGTAAACTGCGTATACCATCCACTTTTTTTAAAATATTTATTAAAACCCATCACTTGAATTTTTCTGACATATAGTTTAGGTGTTAATTTTAAAGTCAGCATTTTAATATCAGCTGTTAAATACTCAGCTTCCCAGTTCTTCTCATTTCTTAAAAATGAGGTTCTTTCTTCTTTATTCTTCAGCATCATTGACCACCTCGCATGTACCTAGTAATTCATTTATTTCAAATAATTCGTCTTCTCTTAAGAATTCAAATAACTTCTCACAAAGAGGAACACAATTGAGTGGTTCATCAAATCCGCCCTCAGGAGAGAACCAAGTACCTTTCTTTTCAATTGGCTTTAATGTGAAAAACGTGATTGTGAAATCATCATCACGTGATACCCATTCATAGCCTTCAGATAGCATATATTCAAGTAAGCCGTATTCCAGAGCATTCATTTTTATCTTGTGCTTTGTATATAACCATCTAACGATATTGATTTTTGAACACACGAATTTAGCTCTTTTATCTATCAATTCCTTTTTATCAGGACAAAATTCACATTTACTGCATGAGCCTTCTTCCTTACAGCAGAATAATTCACCGTTTGATTTATCTACCGCAAAATTGAAACCTCTGGATTTAATTTCATCTTCATAAAATTCAAAATTTGTCATGTTATAAATCCCCTCCTAGTTCTTCCATTGATTTTCTTAATTCGGCAACCTCTTCATCAGAGACTTCTTCTTCAGAGACCTCTTCTTCATCTCCTTCTAAGATTCTCCATGCTCTTCTTAGCTCTTCCTTCTTTTCTTCAAGTTGCTTTTCTGTCATCTTTTTTGGTTTCTTTTTCTCTGTTATCGGTACAGGTTTCTTTTTAGTTGCTAACTCTTCAGCAACTGCGATACAGAACGCTTTTAAATTCTTGATTCTATCGAAACCATATACTTCACATTTCTCATATGTTTCTGAGTAATAGTCTTCTAATCCTTTAGACAAAAGAGAATTATAAATTCTGTCTTCCCTAGTCTGTCTTTTAGTCTCTTCTTTTATTCTTTTAGACTCTTCTTTTAGACTCTTCTTATTAGGGTTTAGTAAGTGGTTTACCTCTTGGTTTAGTGAGTGGTTTAGTAAGTGGTTTACCTCTTGGTTTAGTTCTAAACCACTTGTACTTGTATCACTCTGGTATTTATCCCAATTTAACACCGTCACCTTAGTACCTTTGCGTTGTATATCTAATTTGATTTTTCCGCATTCTTCTAATAATCGAATGTACTTAGAAACCGTTGGTTTTGACATATGACATCTTTCAGCGACCTGATTTAGAGAGAGGATACATTGTCCTCTCTTGATCAAGTCTCCGTGATGATAATAATCAACAGGATTAGTGTGTAGTAAGATGTCAATCCAAAGATGGAACATCTTGGAATCGTGATAGACTTCGTCATAGTCCATCATATAAAGTTTTATCCATCTCCTTCTTTCCATCTGTCATGTCTTCCTTTCTTTAATTAGAACTGTTCATAATCAAAATCTTCGCCAAAGTCACCGAATTCAGCATCGCCGAAATCAGTATTGATCATCGCCTCTTCTAGAACCTTGTCAGATTCTTCATGTGGCTGTGGTTCTTCATCGTTTACAAATGTAACAGGAGCATCAACATACTCTTTTGTACCATCACCATTGATTACTGCCATATCGGAATCAATAGCATTCTGCATATCAATTGACATGATACCCCACTTACTGATCAACTGACGGAGCATAGTCTTGTATGCCATTCCATCGAAATCCTTAGACCAGAATGTCCAGTTAGTGCCTTTTCTTTTGTCTGCTGCATATCCTTGAGAATACTTAAGCGCATGTGCTTCCATCTTCTCTTTTGACCAGTACATTGTCTTTCTGAAGCCGTTTGTATATTCAAACATTGCATAATAGCCGATTGTTTTAGCATTCTCTCTTTCAAGTTCATCATCAATTAATCTGACTTCAATCTCTTCATTAAGAGGATCATAATGGATTAATTCACCTTCCTTGATTGAAATAACATTTAATTTTCTATACTGTCCACTTCTGATAGCTAGCTGAATGTAGCCTTTATAACCTAATTGGAACTGTGCCACTGTTCCTCTCTTAGTCTTATAAGGTACAAAGTAGTACTGCCCTAACTGAGGAGAAGGAGATAAGTTGAGCGCTTCGCCAAGGAATGCAGCCATAATGATACTATTAAACTCACACTCCTGAAGCTTTGGATCATTGACAACTGTAGAAGTAATAGAAGCGATGAAACGTGTTCCATTCTTACCGCCAACAACATCATTGATTTTTCTCTGTACTGCTGGGCTTGCGATAAAAGTACTGAATTTTGCTTTGTTTGTTGTGTCTTTTCTTAAACTGTTTTTAACTGTCATTGTTATTTACCTTCTTTCTTCTTTCTAGGGAATCTTAAATCATAATCGAAACAACCATCATATTTGGCTTTGAGATAGTCTAGAGATGTTTTTAATTCATTTAGTGCAGCATTTGTTCCTACGATTTTACCAACCAACATCTTTAGAGGTTCTTTTTCTTCTGAAGAAACATTTACAGGCTCTTGTTGCTTAACTTCTTCCTTCTTCGCTTCTTCTTTCTTCTGATGTTCCTGTTCATCTCGTCTATTGATGATTTCTCTAAATCTTCTTTCTAGGAGTGGCTTAATGTCTTCAAAAGAGCCGTTTCTTAATTTATCTTTGTAGCCACTCACATCAATCATCTCTTGATCAACATCAGTTTCTTTACATCTAGCCTCTAAATAGATGTCTAAAGACTCGCATCTTTGTAAATATGATTTATATGTTTCTTTAGTTCTTTCACATTCCTGTTTGATTGCTCCTCTTAGTGCTTTTGTTGGTTTCTTGTTGTTGATAAATTTCTTTAATGAACTCCAGCGTGGATCAATAGAGAATACTTTAGTTGCACAGTATCCATCGAAATCATTTCTATGCACATAATAATTAAGAGCCTCATTACAGAGTTCTCTTACAACCATTTCATTCTCTGCTACTTCCTTATCTGTAAATTCCTTAATATCACTAGATAAGGAACTAATAGAAGCATCAAACATCTTAAGAACTTCTTTCATATCGTTCTCAAAGTCTGTGTAGACTTTCATTGCTTCTTTCTTGACTGCCTTCTTGCTTTCATTGACATTGTCTTTTTCTTTCTTCAGTTTAGAAACAACATCAGATAACTCTTTATAGTTGTCTGCAGTCACTACAATGCCGTCATAGCGTTTCAAATAAGACTTTACAGCCTCTTTGAAGTGTTTTACGTTACAGCCTTCAATCTGTGCTGGAATGACCTTTACAACACTTAAACTAGGCATTTCAGCAACTTCATTGACATCTGCATCAATAGGCTGCGCATCTTCTTCAATGATTGCATCCTTGAACTTCACCTGTTCGTATCTGATGTCAATCTGCTTGTCAGCGAATACTTCACCATTGTCATTAACTGCAGTGAGTGCTGTGATTGCACCAAAAGGCCATGCTAGTTCAGTTACTGGCTTTCCGCCTGCAATCTTCTTGTGATCATCAGCAAGCATGACTTTGAGAATCTCAAAATCAATCTTGTCTGTTTCGATTCCGATGTGACCGCCATAGAGACGGTCTTTAATTTCTTGTTTAAATCTCATTCTTTTTTCTTCCTCCTATAGAAAATTTGGTTCCTTATCTTCCACGATGTGCTTTTGCCAGAAGGCTTCTTCATCAGCCTCTAGCTGCATTAAATCCAAAAGCACTTCGCTTCTTTCAATTCTTCTAATAATTGTCTTGGTTTCATCGCACCACGGCATCATAACAATAGCGAACAAGACAACAAATTCAGCGCCTGTTACATTCATGTAGTGCAAGCACTGGCAGTAGTATGACTGGGGCATTGAATCATCGCCCCACTCTTCCTGGAAGTACTGCCACTTATTAATGGTTGTTGACTTTATTTCAAGTATTCCGCTTGATCCATCTTCTTTTCTGATTAGAGCCCCATCCAAATTGGCTCGCATCCAATCCTTATCCTTGCGAGATAATGAATAATCCTTTGTGTCAATGACTTCATAGTCATCGCCATAGAGTGCTTCAAACAGGTTGAACATTACAGGCTCTAGACGGTTTCCCATCTCAATGGCATGATTTGAGACCTGAGGTCTCTTTTGCCTATTTGTTTTGTCTTCCCACAACTCATGAAGTGTGGTGTAGCGGTTGACACCTTCAATTATGCCGGCATCTGAACCGCCGATACCTTTTCTTCTCTGAGAGAGCCACCCTTCTTTATCTTTTGGAATCGGATCATAGAGACAATCAAACAGTCCTTTGAAAGAGGTCATCGTATTTCCTCTAAAGCTGCGATTACATCTTTAATGAGAGCCATGCCACTGTCCCCAGTAACGTCAATAAGCATTTCTGCGTTGCCTTCATAAAGCCTTACAGTGACCTCTTCATTGCCGTTCTTGTCCTTGTAGTAAAGCATTTCAGCGATTTCATCGCTCCACTTTCTAGTTCTAGTGAGAGTCTCAAACAGGCTCTCTAGAATATCTTTCTTATTCTCCATCCAAGTAATCCTCCTCAAACAAGTTGTCTAGCTTGTCTAAAGCCTCACAGATTGCATCATAACTATTTACATCACCTAACTGCCCAAACGCTTCAATTGCAGCATCAGGACATTCATACACCTTATTTATAATTCTATTGAATTCCTTTTTTTCTCTTTCGCTATCAAACCCATTAGTGAAGCGTCCTTCTTTGGCTGCTTTAACAGCAAAGGCAAACAGAAGTAAGTAATGCCATGTGTTTCCTGTTCCTGTTACTTCACAGTTCCCGTTTTTAATCTCAAGGTGTAGGAAAGGTGTTTCTACGTGTTTGATCATGATTATTTATCCCCCTTTAACCCGATATATTCTAGAAATAGGATGTTTAATCCTAATGAGAAAGCACTTGAGACATGTACGGCTGTACTATCCCAATTATTTCCTGATGTAATCATTGAGATTACTGTGCCTAAAACAAATGCATTAAATGCAATTAATAAGATTCTTTTACTATTCATAATTTCCTCTTTCCGTGCTATAATTAGCACTGTCTGATTTTTATCAATCTTTTCCTAGAAGATTGAGTGGGAGCACACGATGGCTGTCGTGTGTTCTTTTTTTGTGCTTATTTTCAGTTATGAGCACTTAGCGCCAAAGAAAGCATTTTCTAATCAACAGACAAATTATTTAAAAGGATTGACATATTCAATGTAAGATACACATACGAAGGGAATTTCCAGAAAAGAAAACGAAACATTCTACAATAATATTATTTGCCTTCTTTGGCTTTAGGTGCTCACAACCTAAAGCAGCTATTTAGTTGTTAAGTTATTAAGTGCTTCTACTAAAGCACTCACTAATTTCTTGCTTGGGTTTGTGTTCCACTTCTCCATGTAATCCATGAAAGCCTTTCTAGGGATGTAAGTACTTCTTTTTCCTGAGTCGTGCTTCACAACAGAACCAGGCATTACGCCCTGTTCTATAGCGTTTAGGATGAAGTCTCTACTTTTCTTAGTGATTCTCATTACTTCCTCAACACTGATACTCCATTCATCCATGATGATCACCTCCTATTGAAGGAACTTGTTAATGAAATACTGCTGACCCTTGCCAGTAACCTTAGGCGTCTTAGTAGTGATATTTACTCCTGAGCCGTTGACGTAAGAGCCTTCCTTGATTTCAAAGAGACCTAGATCCATAGCCTTCTGTGTAGGCATGTTGTAATCAGTGCCCTGGCGCTTGATCAGATAGCCTTTTTCTCTGATCCATGCAAATAAACGCTTCTGACCCATGTCAATGCCATTTTGTTTTAGAATTTTTGCGAGTTCACCAACGAGGATAGATGTATGGCTAGTTGCTACTGCATCAGCAAATACAACCTTTGGCTTCATTTCTTGAATCTGCTTGTCTTTAGCAGCTAGAACACTTTGCGCTTCAATCAGCGCTTTAGCCATTAATTCCTGTCCGCTTAGTTCTTTCACTTGGTACTGCCCTGTTTTTCTTAGCGCTGGGAGTACTTCAGATGTTACCCAACGTTTGAACTTCTTGGCGCTTGGTAATTTGCTTGAGAGAACTAAGCAATAAAGACCACTTTCGTTGATGACAGTTTGATTAGGATTCCCTCTCGTCATACCGTCACGAATCGTTACGGTATTCTTATCTTCAGCGTCAACGTGATCATTAAGCGCTTTTCTTGAGTTGCTATAACCTAGAACATCTGCAACATCTTTTCCGACGAACCAAGGCTCATTGTTAAGAAAAAGACTTCTTACTTCATGATTTTCAAAATTAAATAATTGTACTTCGTTCATTTCTTTTCCTCCTCTCTTAGTTTCTTAGTGATTTTTTTCTTGTAAGATGCTAGATCCTTTTGAAGCAAATAAGCCAATAAAGAATCATCATTTAATTCTTCAATAAGGTGATTTAATTTTTTTGATAGACTTTCAACAGTAACTTCTTTACTGCCTCCGACATCTTGTAATAATTTCAATACATTAAGCATTGCTTCCTTATTTTTTGTTAGAAGAGGTACAAAACCCTTGAGAAGTCCATCCAACTGATAAAGATTGTTTTCTAGATCATTCAAATTTCTCCACTCTTCTAATAAATTGACATCTTTTTCCATTGTGTTTCTCCTATCTAAATGTGCATTGTGAATGAACGTTTTGATTAAAAAAATTATTCTAAGATAATATCTTCAACTTTTACGTTGCAAGCAATGGCTATCTTAATAATTTCTTTAGCTAACCAATTTCTTTTACCTTGTTCCTTTTTGGCGTAGGTATCTGGATTCATTCCGACGAATTTAGCGAATTGGACTTGGTTCATATTCATTCCGACTCGCAATTGTTTAATTGTATATCCCATCGTTTCCTCCTTTCTTGTTCATCTACAATGCACATAATACATCATCATCTGTCCATTGTCAATGCGCATCGTATATTTTTCATGTTATTTGTACAATTTGAATGCACATACGTAGAGTTTTTTGCTATAATATTATCAGAAAGGTGGTGAAACAAATGAGTGATATTGATGTTAGAATTGGAAGGAAACTCCAAAAAATAAGAGAATCTAAAAATCTATCACTTAATGATGTTGGACTAAAAGTAGGCAAAGCAAGAAATACTATTCATGCATATGAAAAAGGGAAAATATCAATAAGTGTAGATGCCTTGAATTCTATTTGTAATGTATTAGATTGTTGTTTTGTGGATGTATTGAATGAAATCGTGCAAGATATAAAAAGAGAAGAAAAATAAAATACGGTCATTTTCAGTCATAAAAACGTCCGTTAACACTTGTAATTAAGAAAGAGGAGAAGGGAAAAATGAAAGAAAAGAAAATGTCATGGCAGAAGATACTGCTTATTATATTTTTTTGGCCATTCGCTATTATTTATTACGGTGGTAAGTATCTGATCAAGTTTTATCAGTCTAGTAAGTATACAGTCAAGCAGAAAGTTATATACACTATTATCGGTGTATGCGTACTTTCAGTTTTTAGCGGTATTTCAGGATTATCAAAAAATCCAGAAATAAAAAAAGTAACAATATCAGACATAACCCTATATAAGGGAACAACCAAAAAAATAAAGTCTAAAATCACACCTGACAAGGTGAAAGTTGAAAATATTGAATATACTAGCTATGACCCTAATATCATTTCTATCAGCGATGAAGGAAAGATTGAAGCAAAAAAAGAAGGTGCCACTACCGTTGTATGTAAAGTAACTGACGATAACGAAAAAACTGTCAAATCAAACAGATTTAAAGTAATTGTTGAACTTACAGAAGAGCAAAAAGAAGAACTGAGAAAAAAGGCTGAAGAAGAAGCATTAAAGGCAGAACAGGAACTTCAGAAAAAGAGAAATTCTCTCTCACTAGATGAGTCACTTAGAATAAAGGATAAATGCAAAGAAATTGTTGATCAGATTCTTAAGTCACCTGGTTCTGCAGTATATCCAGGCTCTTGGTATAATCCTTTGAATGATTGGGGAATGAAGAAAGTGAATAATCTTGTAACGGTATCATCATACGTTGATGCTGAAAATAGTTTTGGGGCTAAACCGAGAACTTATTTTGTTATGCAATTTAGAATGAATGATGATGGAAGTGGAAGCCTATCATATTTTAAATTTGGCAATCAGGTAGTTACTGGTTCTTATAGTAATTAAGCAAATAAAAAAAACACCCTAGTTGGCGCTAGGGTGCAACAGTGATATTGGCGTATCACTCATATAAAAGAAACTATCACATAAAGTCCTTTTACGTGTTTAATTATATCACGATTGACACGTTCAAGGCAAATTACAACTGAAAGGACGTGTCATATTATGCCTAGAAACTCTAGATTTAGACGTAGACCCAACAACACCGGAACCGTAGTCAAATTATCGGGCAAGAGAAGAGCCCCCTACTGTGCAAGAATTATGAGCGATGAAAGAGATATAATAACAGGCAAGAAAAAGCAGATATGCATTGGAACGTTCACAACTCGTGAAGAAGCATTGAATGCCTTATCCCTCTACTCATTAAAGAGATCAAGCAGTATAACAAATGAAGAAGCAAGAAACCTCGCTCCTGATCTGTTTGACAGAATACAGGAAAAGACACAGAAGAGAGTGCCAACATTCAAAGAAATCTTTACTATCATAGACAATGAAACCTTTATTAAGAGAACCGAAAAAGGACATAAAAACATTCTGAACGCTTTTAGCCACCTTGATAGGCTGTCAAATATGCCTGTCAACATAATTACATTAAGAGACATGCAGAACATATTTGATGAAATGGATACTGGTGTAAGTGTACAGAGAGATATGAAGTACATCTGTGTCAAAGTCTTCGAGTATGCAGTGATGCACAAATATATCAGTAGAGATGATGATTATTCTACTTATATAAAAATAAAGAATCTTCCTAAATCAACAATGCATAAAACCTTTACTATAGACGAAATAAAAAAACTCAAGAAACTAGATACACCAGAAGCGCATGTGCTGCTTATTTATATCTATACAGGGTGTAGGCTTTCCGAACTCCTCTCACTTGATAGAAAACAGATACACATAGATGAGCCTTGCAATGATGATGGAGTAGAAAGAAAAATCAGTTATATCATTACCGGTTCTAAGACTGAAGCTGGAAGAAACAGAATAATTCCGATTCATGAAGGAATCAAGCAGTATGTCATTGATGAACTGATTAATAAGAAAGAAAGACTATTTGATTCTAAGCGCACATGGTTTTACATGACTGTACTCTATGCACTCAATGATCAGTTAGGCATGAACCACAAGATGCATGATACAAGAGACACTTTCGCTTCTCTTTGTCAGCTTTACAATATTGATATTTATATACGTAAGAAGGTTCTTGGGCACAAACTGAATGATATCACCTTTGATATCTATACTAATGCCTCAAAAAATAAGTTGTGGACAGAGATAAATAAGATTAAATTTTGAGAGGTTTATGATATACTTATTGTGTTAGCGGTTGAAGCACTCTAAGTGAGCCTACCTGCGGAAGCCACTTCAAGGAGTGGCTTTTCTTGTTACTGATTTGTTACTAGTTTACGCTTTCATAGTGTTTCAAACCCCTAAAAAACCGCATAAATACAGGAGGAAAATTATTATGAAACATTTGTATATGATGCGTCATGGACAGACTCTATTTAATGTTCGAAGAAGAATTCAGGGATCATGTGATTCTCCGCTTACTGAACTAGGTATTAAGCAGGCAGAAGCTGCAAAAGAGTTAATCAAGGATATTTCTTTTGATCATTACTACTCTAGTACGGCTGAAAGAGCATCTGATACATTAGAAATAGTAACAGATGGTCAAGTACCTTATACAAGAGTAAAAGGTCTTAAGGAAAGAGATTTTGGATTATTTGAAGGAGAAAGTGAAGATTTAAATCCTCATTTTGATGATTTTAAATATGATGACTTATTTCCCCATTATGGTGGCGAAACAACCAAACAAGTACAACATAGAGTTGTAAAAACACTAACTGAAATCATGAATAAAGAAGACCATGAAGTGGTTCTTGCAGTAAGTCATGCCGGTGCTTCTATGCAATTCTTTAGTGCATTTAATGACCCAGCCATTATTTTTAACTCTGGAGGATTAACTAATTGCTGTATTCTTCATTATACATATGACAACAATGAGTTTAAATTTGTAGAAATATTAAGACCAGAGGTAAAGTAGATACATATGAAAGAAAAAGTATTTTGAATACCCACAAACCACAGGTTAGTGAAAATTAAATTTCATAAGCACCGATTAAACGGCGTTCATGAAGCTGAACCGGACACACGAAATTTCCATCTGTTCTATAATTAGATTAGAAATCAGATGGAGGTATAATCATATGTCAAACAAAGTATTAAAGCCTAAGAAAGCTTCTCTTTATCAGTTCACTCAGAAATATTCCAACAATATTGATAACTGCATTGAATTCTTCAAATCCATGAAATGGCCTGACGGCTTTTCATGTGACCGTTGTGGCTGTCATAAGTATTACCTAGTCAAGCGTGTAGGAAAGACCAAGACTTCATATGTTCTTGAATGCAGCTCATGCCATAAGCAGCATTCACTGCTTTCAGGCACTATTTTTCAGAGTTGCAAGCTTGATCTATACAAGCTTCTGTTAGGTATCTTCCTTTTCTTCAATAAAAATAAAGGAATCAGTGCAGTAGATTTATGTTCAATACTAGACGTTAACTACAAGACTGCACTTCTTCTTGAAAACAAGTGTAGAATTCTTATGTCACTAAGCAATTCAGACAAGCTGCTCAACAGCCTT
>OJML01000585.1_pt1 | contig 21257 bp, 19 predicted proteins | sample 1597221 | NCBI WGS metagenome assembly OJML01 (sample SAMEA2452123, study PRJEB22498) | human gut metagenome | biome: human feces; feature: human gut; material: feces | place: Australia | collected 2012 | reverse complement strand
GGCCAAGTTGCCGTTCCAGCACTCGCGCGACGGCATCTCTTACACCTTCGCCATCACGCCTGCCGCCCTTGGCAAGCAGAAGGACATACAGGCTGCCAACCTCACGGCGTTGCTCGACGGCTATTTCACGCCTACGGGTGGACAGCATCTTAACGTGAACGTGTTTGACCGCGAGCTGCTCATCGATGCAATGGAGCATCCTGAGAAGTATCCGCAGCTCACAATTCGCGTTAGCGGCTATGCTGTAAACTTTGTGAAGCTTACACGCGAGCAGCAGATGGATGTGCTCTCGCGAACCATCAACGCTTCGGTTTAAGAAGATAACAGGAGGGAATAGGAAGAAAACGGGAGGGAAAAGGAAGTTAACGGGAGTTAAAGGGAAGTTATCGGACAATAGCTTTAGAGCTCAAGCCACTAAACATTTGTCCGTTAACTTCCATCCATCAAAGATGGATTAACTTCCTTTTAACTCCCGTTATCTTCTTCCCTTTTATCTTCCCTTCAACTTCCATTTTAACTTCCATTTTAACTCCCCTTTAACATCCCTTTATTCTCAATTATTTCTTGTCACAATGAAAGGTCGTATCCACTCTTTAGAATCGTTTGGTACCGTTGACGGGCCAGGCATAAGGTTTGTTGCATTCATGCAAGGCTGTCCGCTGCGTTGTCTTTTCTGTCATAACCCCGACACATGGAATGTGGGAGGAGCGTGCCAGTATGAGATGGAGCCGCAAGAACTTCTTGACGAGGTGCTGCGCTACAAAAGCTTTATCGCTACAGGAGGCGTTACCTTGTCGGGTGGCGAGCCGTTGATGCAGGCGCCGTTTGTGAACGAGTTTTTTAAGCTCTGCAAGGAAGAGGGGTTGCACACGGCCCTCGACACCAGCGGAGCGTTCTGCACAGATGCTGCCCTTGCCGTGCTCGACCATACGGACCTGGCGCTTCTCGACATCAAGACCATGGATCCGGACCTTTACACGCGGCTTACGGGAAGAGGGCAGGAGAACAACCTGCGCTTTCTTGACGAGCTGGAGAAACGCGGTGTGAAGACATGGGTGCGCCATGTGGTGGTGCCCGGACTGACCGACAACGACGTGTGGCTGCACAGGCTCGGCGAGCATGTGGCGCGTTACAACGTGGTGGAGAAGATAGAGGTGCTGCCTTATCACACGCTTGGCGAGCAGAAATATGCTAAGCTGAACATCAGCTATAAGCTCAAAGGGGTGCCGCCGTTGAGTAAAGAACGGGCGGAGGAGGTGCGACAGCTGCTCTCTGCCTATAAGCCGTGTCTTTAAGTGGCGCTTTTTTGTGCTATTCTTTTCTATTTCTTGTGAGTGTCAGAAAATCTGATTATCTTTGCATGCTAATATGCTTACCCCAACAAGTACACTAACAGGGGGGCAGAAATGAACAATTGGTCTCCTTGCGAGATTTGTAAAAACGAGAAAAAGAAAGAGCATGCGAAAAATAATTGTACGGTTCCTTTGGACCATGATCGTGTTGGGCATTCTAACAGCAGCCCTTGCCTTTACTGCCATCTGGAACGGATGGATAGGCTACATGCCGCCTGTGGAGGACCTGCAGAACCCGATAAACAGGTTCGCAACACAAATATACTCGGCTGACGGAAAGGTTATCGGTACCTGGAACTTTAACCGTGAGAACCGTGTGTGCGTCAACTATGATGACCTCGCTCCCTCGCTCGTAAAGGCGTTGGTGGCAACAGAGGATGTGCGCTTCTATGACCATTCGGGCATCGACTTCATTGCGCTCAGCCGTGCTGTGGTGAAACGCGGCATCTTGGGCAACACCAGCGCCGGAGGCGGATCAACCATCACACAACAGTTGGCTAAACAGCTCTATTCGGGCACGGCGTCGAGCACCATGGAGCGTCTGCTGCAAAAGCCGATAGAGTGGGTCATAGCCGTGAAGCTTGAACGCAACTACACAAAGGAGGAGATTATTGCGCTCTATCTCAACTATTTCGATTTCCTTCATAACGCCGTGGGCATAAAAACGGCTGCCAACACCTATTTTAATAAGGAACCGCGCGACCTGACGGTTTGCGAATCGGCAACGCTTATCGGCTTGTGCAAGAACCCGTCGCTCTTTAACCCCGTGCGTTACCCGGACAGATGCACGGACCGTCGCAACGTGGTGCTCTCGCAGATGCGAAAGGCAGGATACCTGACGGATAGCGAATATGAGACCTATGCTGCGGAGCCGCTCACGCTCAACTTCCATCGCACAGACCACAAAGATGGAACGGCACCTTATTTCCGCGAGTTCCTACGCATCTACATGTCGGCAAAACGACCCGAGAGAAGCGATTATCCAGCGTGGAACTATGTGCAGTTTGTGACCGACTCAATTGCTTGGGACACAGACCCGCTATACGGATGGTGCAACAAAAACTTTAAGAAAGACGGCAAGCCTTATAACCTTAACGCCGACGGTCTGAAGGTCTATACGTCGATAGACTCGCGCATGCAACGCTATGCTGAGGAGGCTGTTTATGGACATGTGGCAAAATATCTGCAACCCGAGTTTTTCAAGGAGAACAGAACCAAGCCTAACGCGCCGTTCACGGACCAGCTCACAACGAAACAGGTTAACAGCATCATGGAACGTGCCGTGCTCCAGAGCGAGCGTTACCGCAGCATGAAGGCGGCCGGAGCGTCGCAAGAGGAAATTCATAAGGCGTTCCACACGCGAACCATGATGTCCGTATTTACATATCATGGCGACATAGACACCATGATGACACCCATCGACAGCATTCGCTACAACAAGTCGTTCCTTAGGGCGGGTTTCATGTGCATGGAACCGGCAACGGGCATGGTGAAGGCTTATGTGGGAGGTCTCGACTACTCACACTTCATGTATGACATGGTGATGGGTGGACGCCGACAGGTGGGTTCTACCATTAAACCGTTCCTCTACTCGCTTGCTATGGAAAACGGCTTTTCGCCTTGCGACATGGTTCCTAACGTGCAACACACATATATGGTGGCAGGAAGACCCTGGACGCCGCGTAACACTTCAAGAAGACGATACGGGGAGATGGTGACGTTGAAATGGGGATTGGCACAATCGAACAACTGGATTTCGGCTTATCTCATGAGCAAGCTCAGTCCGCAACAGTTTGTCAGCTTGCTTAACGACTATGGCATCCGTAACCCCAACATCCACGCCTCCATGTCGTTGTGTCTTGGTCCATGCGACGTGTCGGTGGGCGAGATGGTGAGCGCCTACACGGCGTTCGTGAACCACGGTATACGAACAGCACCTCTGTTCGTGACACGAATAGAAGACAACGAGGGCAACGTGATTGCTAAATTTCAGCCTCGCATGAACGAGGTGATAAGCTCTAACAGCGCCGACAAGATGCTTGTGCTGCTTAAGGGCGTTGTGGACGAAGGAACGGCAGGACGCATGCGTCATAAGTTTGGCTTTACAGGCGAGATGGGCGGCAAGACGGGAACGACAAACCGCAACTCAGATGCCTGGTTCATGGGCCTTGTGCCGCGACTTGTGGGCGGCTGCTGGGTTGGCGGCGAGGATCGCGACATACATTTCGACACTATGCGCATGGGGCAAGGCGCTTCTATGGCTCTGCCCATCTGGGCTTATTTCTTAAAAAAAGTGTATGCTGACCCAACGTTGGGCTATAGTCAGAACGAGACCTTTGGGCTTCCTGCCGACTTTAACCCTTGTCAGCTAGAAAGCAATGGAGAGGATGAGTTTGGAATTGACGAGGTGTATGAGTGAGAATTTTGATTTTTGAATTTTGATTTTTGAATTGTTGCGGCTTTGCCGCAATTAGGAATTGTTCAGTTTTGAGTTTTCAATTTTGAGTTTTCAATTTTGACGTTTAAATACATCTGATCCTGATAAAGGGTGATTGGTAGTAACGAATATAAGCGAAAATAATGTATAGAAATAGTGCCGTTAACGGCAAAAACGATTATGCACAGTATCGTGTGGAGCAGGAGATGCCTTTGCTGGAGTTTCTGTTCACAGCTGTGAAGGAGAGCAAAAACAAGATTAAGCTGACGCTTAAAGGACGCGGCGTGAAGGTTAATGGAAAGGTGGTAACACAGTTTGACTATCCATTGGTGCCTGGCATGCGCGTGGCTGTGAGCCGGTCAAAACGTAACGACACGTTCAAGAGCCGTTATGTGAAGATTGTGTATGAGGACCGTTGGCTCGTGGTGGTGGAGAAAAACATTGGCATCTTGTCGATGGCGGCCGGGCACTCGTCGTTGAATGTGAAGAGTGTGCTGGACGACTATTTTGCCAAATCGCGTCAAAAATGTCGCGCTCATGTTGTGCATCGTCTTGACCGCGACACCAGCGGACTGATGATTTATGCTAAGGACATAGACACGGAACAGATTTTGGAACACAACTGGCACGATATTGTTTATGACCGCCGCTATGTGGCTGTGGTGAGTGGCGAGATGGAAGAGAGTGAAGGCACTATTGCCAACTGGCTGAAAGACAATAAGGCTTATGTGACCTACTCGTCGCCTGTCGACAATGGAGGCAAATATGCTGTTACTCATTTCTATGTGCTTGACCGCACAACCGAACATTCGTTGGTGGAATATAAGCTTGAGACAGGCCGTAAGAACCAAATTCGCGTTCACTCGGCAGACATGGGACATCCGGTTTGTGGCGATGTTAAATATGGCAACGGCGACGACCCCTTACATCGTCTTTGCTTGCATGCTTATGTGCTCTGCTTCACACACCCTATCACGGGCGAGCGTATGGAGTTTGACACACCTGTGCCTGCTCAGTTCCGACATCTGTTTAAATAAAGATTTCGTGCTTAAATAAGGATTTAAACGTTAACAATATGACATCTCAGTTTGGATATTATATTTTTTGTATCGTGGCCTTTATCGTGGCTTTCATGTTGCTGAAAAAGCTTGCAGGCTGCCTGGTAAAGACGGTCATAATGGCCATCGTTCTGGCGGTTCTTGCTGCTATTTATTATTTCTATTTTGCTTGATAATGAGCGCTTGAGCCTTTTGGCTTAATCTAAATATCCATAAAGCCTTATGTTTCGAAACATAAGGCTTTATGCTTAAATAACAATAGCCTTGAATGGTTGTGCTGATAGGTTTTTGCGGAGAGAGCTGTTAAAACACGAAGATGTGTTTGGTGCAGACCTCACAGCCAATGTCTTCCTTGAAAGAACATAAGCCATAATTGGGCTCGCCATCTTCGGTTGAGGGCCCAATGTCAAGAATACGGAGACCGAGGCGAGAGAAATGGTCGTACATGAACGTCGCGAGACGGTTCATGGTGCGAAGGTGCGAATAGGCTGCAAGGTCGCCCCAATAGATCACTTGTGCTGTGTCTTTAGCAACATGAAACACTTGGGCGGCTGCAACATCGGTCCATGTGTCATGGGAGGCGTCGCTTTTTGTTTCGAGCACGAAAAAGAGGGCGTTGACAACATGGGTTGTTGCAACTACATCGTGAAGACTCATGCGCAATGGGTAGCCGTGCTCCTTGCGGTTGAGAGCTATAAGGTTGTAGGCTCGCTCTATGTCGCGTTCTGACGAGGTGTCGAGAAGGGTAAAACGCCATTCGTGCTTAAGGGCGTTATGTAGGTTCTTGCGCGCGCTACGACTGATAATCTGCTCGTAGGGCGTGACGTGGTCGAGCTTAAAAAAATAGTTGAGGTCAAGGTGGTGAAGCGTAGCTTTGCGTGAGAGCACGTTAACCCATTTGGCGGTTTGTGAACGGTCGTAAACGTCGGGAGTGAGGGCTATCTTTACGCGTGCGCCAACCTTTTGAGCATAGGCTCGTAATGCATCAACGGCAGCTTCCATGCTCTCTAACCGTTGTGTGCTGTTGGTCATGAATGAGCCAAATGGTGCTGAGAATGGAGAGGAGAGGGTCTTTATGCCCTCGGCTTCGCGTTCTCCAAGAACAATGCCAAAGCGTGTCTTACTATCATCCATGATGGCAAGATAATGGACAGCTGCGGCCTTGTGCTTGTTTAGCTCGTTAAAGGCTACGCTGTTAAAGATGTGGTTAGGCGATGGAAACAATCGCCCATACTCTTCGGCTGTTATTCTTTTTGCTTCGTATCTCATTTCTTTCCTTTTGCTCGTTTCTTTTTGTTTTCTTTTTTTCCCCTTCTTTCTTTCTTTCTAATTCTTTCTCTATTGTTTCATTTCTCCCTTTCCCCCTTTCATCTCGTTCATCTCGTTCATATCTTACTTCTCTTTTATCTCTTTCTTCTTTCTCTACCGTTCCGTTTTCCTCTTTCATTCCTCTCCTTATTCATAAAAACCTCTTTATTCATAAATAGATGCTCTTTGTTCTGTTTTCAAAACTCGTTAAGAGCTTCTGCAACATAAATAAGGTCTTCCTGTGAGAGCGTTTGGTTTATGGGTAGAGACAGGATGTTTTTATGTATGCGTTCTGTTATGGGTAGAGAGAGAGAGGCCCATTGTTTATAACATAGCTGCTGATGTGGAGGAATGGGGTAGTGGACGTCGGTACTTATGCCTTGGTTTTGAAGATGCTGCTTGAGCTCGTCGCGGCGCTCGCACAACACGGGGAAGATATGGAACACGTTGTTCTGTAAAAACGTCCGTGGAAGAAGCTGAATTTTGGGGTTTGAGATGTGGTCATAATAGTATCTGGCGTTGGCCATGCGTTGTGCATTCTCTCTATCAATATATTGCAGCTTGACGCTAAGCACGGCGGCTTGTATCTCGTCAAGCCTACTGTTTATGCCACAATGGTTGAACACATATTTGCGGTTTGAACCATAGTTGCCAAGGGCTCGTACCATGTCTGCCAACTGGGCATTGTCGGTTGTTATTGCTCCCGCATCGCCAAGGGCTCCAAGGTTCTTGGTGGGATAGAAACTGTGAGCACCATCGCCGAAACTGCCGGTTCGTTTGCCGCCGAAGCAGCAACCATGGGCTTGAGCGTTGTCTTCAACAAGTTGTAGATTGTGCATGCGGCAGATGTTGCCAATTTCTGGCGTGTAGGCACATTTGCCATAGAGATGCACAATGAGTACGGCTCGTGTGCGGGGTGTGAGAGCGTCTTCTATCTTCTGCGGGTCTATCTGTAAGGTCTGAATGTCGGGTTCTACAAGCACGGGCTTCAAACGACAACGCGTAACGGCAAGAATGGAAGCTATGTAGGTGTTGGCTGGCACTATGACCTCGTCGCCGTCTGCCATTAATTCCATCTCCTTATAAGCCATGAAAAGGAGTGTGAGGGCATCGAGACCGTTGCCGCAGCCCACACAATGGTCTGTGCCGATGAAACGCGCATATTGGGCTTCGAACGTGCGTGTAGCCTCGCCACGGATGAACCATCCGCTTGTTGTGACACGTTCCACAGCCTCGGCAATTTCTTCTTTATGGAGAAGATTAATGGTCTTGAGGTTAAGAAAATCTACTGTCCTGTTGCTGTTGTTTCTTATGTCGTTATGGTTTGTTGCGTGCATTTCTTTTCTTTAATGTTCTTTTATATATTCTATGAACTGGTCATAGGAACGAATGTAGTCGGTCTCCTCAAATGGGTCAGACGCCAACACGAGACAAACGGCACCTGATGAAAAATCGTCGAGGGTGCGCCACACTTCTGTTTCTACAAGAAGCCCCTGCCATGGGTGGTTGAGATGGTAAGTTTCTTTCTCTTTGCCGTTGTCTATCGTTACGGAAAAGGAGCCGCTAACCGCAATTATCAGTTCACGACAATGTTTGTGTGCATGTCCGCCACGACATTCGCCCGACGGCACATCATATACCCAATAGACACGTGCCACGTTAAACGGCACGTTGCTTCCTCCCTCGGCTACAGTAAGGTTGCCGCGAGGATCAAATATCTTCGGTAGGTTGATTATGTCTCGTTGTGTTTTGTCCATGTCTTGTTGTTCTTATAATCTGCTAATCTACTCTTGTTTTTTTTTAAAACGTAAAGAGAAGGTTTTTATTGTTTTGATGCTTGTTTAAGAACCGATTGTTGGTGTTTAAAATAAACTTAGGTTATGAAAAAACAAGAATCATGTCGCCATTAATGTGACAACACGATTCCTGTATTTTAATTGTCTGCTTGTGACAGCTTTATTTTTCCATGTATGGATCTGTTCCCAGCACGGTAGCAGCAAGACGTTTTGCTTTGTCGCGTAGGGGCGTTGTGTCGTCTGTCGGTTCGCCGTAGCAAAGAACTACGCCCATGCGGCGGCCCACATGAGCTTCTTCTTTACCAAAGATGCGCACGCGTGTGTGGTCTTCGCGAAGAGCGTCCATAAAATTGTAGTTGAGCGGCGTGTTGCTCTCTACAGGCGACAGAACCACAGCACTTGCTCCAGCATGTTCAAGGTGAATGCCTGCGATAGGAAGCCCCATGACAGCACGGAAATGGAGCTCAAACTCAGACAGGTTGGTGGTGTGGCCAAGGGTAACCATGCCTGTGTCGTGAGGACGGGGTGAAAGTTCTGAGAAGATAACCTCGCCTTGCTTGGTAAGGAAGAACTCTACGCCCCATATTCCTGCGCCAGTAAGTGCCTTTGTGACCTTCTCAGCCATGTCTTCAGCCTTGCGCAACTCGTCCTCTGGAATGGCAAAGGGCTGCCAACTCTCGCGATAGTCGCCGCCCTTCTGCACATGTCCTATGGGCGGACAAAAGAGGGTGGGGCCGCCTTTCTGTGTGACGGTAAGGAGGGTAAACTCGGAGTCGAAGTGAATAAACTCCTCGATAATAATTTCCTTTACATCGCCTCTACTTCCTTCCATGGCTGCGTTGAACGCATCTTCAAGCTGCGAGGCGTCTTTCACGATGCTCTGCCCGTGGCCTGACGACGACATGAGCGGCTTGATGACACAAGGGAAGCCAATCTCCTTAGAGTGTTCTTTGAGCTGTTCCAAGGTCGTGGCGTAGAAATATTTTGCCGTGCGCAAGCCAAGCTCCTTGGCTGCCAAGTCGCGTATCGCCTTGCGGTTCATGGTGTAGTTGACAGCACGGGCGCTCGGAACGACCTGTATGCCTTGCTTCTCAAAGTCGAACAGACGTTCTGTACGAATAGCCTCGATTTCAGGTACGATGATGTCGGGACAATGTTTGTTTACAACCTCTGCAAGAGCGTCGCCGTCAAGCATGTTAAACACCTCATGCTCGTCTGCCACCTGCATGGCAGGAGCGTTCTCGTATCTGTCGCATGCCACGACATATTGTCCTGCACGCTTTGCGGCGATGACAAATTCTTTGCCCAACTCGCCAGAACCTAATAGCAATATTTTTTTCATTTTTCTATATATATGAAATGAATGGTTTTTTCGGTTTATTGTCTTGTTTCTCTTTTCCTTGTGGAGAACACGCTTTTTCTTTTATGAACGGCTCTTTCCTTTCTCATATGAACGGCTTGCTCCTTTTATAAAAACGCAACGTTTCTTCTTTTAAAAGAAACAACGCGTTCTTTGTTATGGATTAATGAAGAGTGATGACCTCACAATCGTACATGCGTGAGCCGTCTATGCTAAGGCGCACAATTGTACGTTCAGGCTGCCATCCGCGCACGCCAGCTGCTCCCGGGTTTATGTGTAGCAGGTTTAACGTTTTGTCGTGCTGAATTTTCAAGATGTGTGAATGGCCGCTAATGAAGAGTTGCGGCGGGTTCTCCATAATTTCTTTTCTTATGCTGCGGTCATAATTGCCTGGATAGCCGCCTATGTGTTTTATGAGCACATCCACATCTTCACATTTGAAGCGTAGCTTTTCCTTGAACATCAGACGGAGGTCGCCGCCATCGCAGTTGCCGCAAACGGCTCTTAACGGTCTGAATTCGGCCAAGCGGTCTGCAACATAAGTGGTGTCGATGTCGCCGGCGTGCCATATCTCGTCACAAGATTCAAAGTAGTGAAGATACTTATCGTCCCAAAAGCCGTGAGTGTCGCTTATTATACCTATGCGTTTCATCGTTTCTCCTCCTTTGTAGCAGGAGCGTCTATGCCCTTTGCTGCTAGACAACGTGTTATAAACTCAGCGAGCAGATTGACGGTTCCTTCGAGACCAAGTAGCGAACTGTTGACGCAGATGTCGTAAGAGGCGCTGTCGCCCCATTGCTTGCCTGTGTAATAGTTATAATAAGAGGAGCGTTCACTCTCTCTTGAAGTTATTGTTTTTTTTGCTGCTTCAAGACTGCAATTATCGCGCTTTGCCACGTTGCTTATCCGCTCGTTGGTGTCGGCTGTTATGAACACGCTTACGAGGGCTGTGTGGTCACGCAATATATAGTCGGCACATCGTCCCACAAACACGCATGGACCTTCCTCTGCCGCTTTCCTTATAGCGTCGCTCTGAAACTTGAACAGGCTCTCTTCGGAAAAGTTGTTGTTGTAGAAACTGTTGTCGGCAACGAAGGGAAAATGTGTGTGAAAGAGCGATTTCATGAATCCTTTCTGTTCATCTGTCTGCTCAAAAAACTTTTCACAGAAGCCGCTCTCCTTGGCTGCAATGTTCAAGATCTCGCGGTCGTAGAATGTGCATCCGAACCGCTGTGCAAGCAGTTTCGCAACATCGTGGCCTCCGCTACCGAGCTGTCGGCCTACGCTTATGATCAGGTTATTCTTGTTCATAGGTTTGTGTCTTTTTGTTTGTTGGTTAACTGTTTTTGTTCGTTGTCAATTTCCTTCTGTTCGTTGGTAATTTCATTATGTTGTTTCTTGAATTTTCTCATGTGGACAATCATGATCCATGTAGCCATGAAGGCAGAAAGGGTGTCGCTAACAGGCATGGAAACCCACACTCCGTTTATTCCGAACATTGTAGGAAGAACAAGCAGCAACGGCAGAAGAATAAGGAGCTGACGCGAAAGAGACAGCACAATGCTTATCTTGGCCTTGCCTATGCTTTGGAAGAAGTTGGAAACGACCATCTGATAACCCACTACCGGGAAGGCTACCATGATGTAACGTATGCCTTTGGCAGATAGATCTATAAGGGTAGGGTCGGTTGTGAACAGACGGGCGCATGGGCCAGGGATAGTCATGGCTATGATGAAGCCTGTTGTCATGATTGCTGTTGCGGCAATGATTGAATATTTCACGACCTTCATCAGGCGGTCGTAGCGCATCGCTCCATAATTGTAACCAGCTATTGGCTGCATGCCTTGGTTTACGCCCATGTTTATCATGACGAAGATGAATGCCACCTTGTTTGCGATGCCGTAAGCGCCAACGGCAAGGTCGCTACCATAGTGGACCATGCTGTTGTTGATGAGAATGACAACGATGCAAGCACAAACGTTCATGGAGAACGGCGAGAGACCAATGGCTATGATGTTGCGAATGATGCTTGACTGTAGGCGGAAGGTGCCTCGCATGAAATGAAGCAGCTCCTTGGGGCGTGAAAAGATATAAAGCTGCCAAATGAGAGCCAGACTCTGTGCGAGCACGGTGGCGTAGGCAGCTCCTTTTATTCCAAGCCCGAAGGTGTAGATAAAGAGCGGGTCAAGCAGAGTGTTGAGAACCACGGTAAAGATAGTGGCGCTCATCGCATGCTTTGGCTTGCCTGCCGCTCGTAACACGGCGTTCAGACCAAAATACATGTGGGTTATGACGTTGCCAAGCAATATTATCACCATATAGTCGCGTGCATAGGGTATTGTTTGGTCGCTTGCCCCAAAGAATCTTAAGATGGGATCTAAAAAAAGAAGACACACCAAACCTACGCCTAAACCCGTTATGAGGTTTAGCGTCATGGTGTTGCCAAAAATGTGTTTGGCTGTGTCATAATCTTTCTGTCCCAGTTTCACGCTTATGAATGTGGACGCACCCACGCCCACGGCTGCTCCAAAAGCCGCCGACAGGTTCATAAGAGGAAAGGTGATGGCAAGGCCAGAGATGGCTAATGGACCCACACCTTGACCTATAAAGATGCTGTCTACCATGTTGTAAAGCGATGATGCTGTCATCGCAATAATGGCAGGAATGGCATACTGCATCAGCAGTTTGCCTACAGGTTTGGTGCCAAGTTCAAGGGCTGCTTTCTTGTTATCGCTCATAATTGTTGTGCCGCATTAAGGTTGCGGAATTATTGCTTAAAGCAACGTTTCAATTGCTTTTTTGCAAAGTTAATGATTTTTTTGAATATAGCCGCAAAGCCTTTCGTTGTTTTTTAGGTGCAACCTATATTCGATTGTAAATAATTACAGACGTGTTAACAAAAAACAAACAAGGCCATGACATATTGTCACAGCCTTGATGCTTATGCTTTTATTTTAGCTTATTGCCTTTTTTTAAGCTTACAGTCTCTCTCTTAGCTTACTCAATAACAACCGTGGTCCAACCGTGCTTGTCTTCTTCTGTGCCATACTGGATGCCACGCAGATGGTTGTAGAGCTTGGTTGACATGGGACCGGGCTTGCCGTCCTCGCTGAAGGTGTAACGCACACCTGTGTCGAGGTCGTCAATATAAGAGATCGGACTAATTACGGCAGCTGTGCCGCAAGCGCCAGCCTCCTCGAAAGTGGCAAGCTCTTCCTCTGGAATCTGTCGACGCTCAACCTTCATGCCGTAATCTTCTGCAAGCTGCATGAGGCTCTTGTTGGTGATGCTGGGTAAGATACTTGTCGACTTAGGGGTGACATAGGTGTTGTTCTTGATTCCGAAGAAATTGGCAGCACCACATTCGTCCATATATTTCTTCTCCTTGGCGTCAAGATAAAACTCGCAAGCGTAGCCTTTCTCGTGAGCAATAGAGTTGGCCTTGAGCGAAGCAGCATAGTTGCCGCCAACCTTATAGATACCTGTTCCGAGAGGAGCAGAGCGGTCGAAATCGCGAATGATGACGTAGGGGTTTGTAGAGAAACCGCCCTTGAAGTAAGGACCGACAGGTGTGACGAAGATGAGGAACATATACTCTGTAGCAGGGTGTACGCCCACCTGAGCGCTTGTGCCGATAAGGAGCGGACGGATGTAGAGAGTGGCTCCGCTCTCGTAGGTAGGAATGTACTCTTGGTTCAGACGCACCACCTTCTTTACCATCTCCTCAAACAGCTCTGTGGGTACCTCCGGCATGAGGATGCCGCGACAAGTGCTCTGCAGACGTGCTGCGTTCTCGTCCATGCGGAACACGCGCACCTTGCCGTCGGGACAACGGTAAGCTTTCAGACCTTCAAAGGCCTCCTGTCCGTAGTGGAGACAGGTAGCTGCCATGTGGAGTTTGATGTATTCGTCGGAGCAAACCTCTATTTCGCCCCATTTGCCGTTGCGATAGCAGCAACGCACATTGTAGTCGGTCGGCATGTAGCCGAAAGACAAATTAGACCAATCTAAGTCTTTCATAACATATATTTTTAGCTGGGACGTGGCCAGATGTTGAATCTGTTCACACCCTTGTTCGTTAATTTTTCTTTTAACTTGTTGCAGAAGCCTTTTTTACATTGTAATCTAAGTGTTTTTACAACTCGTCGATAACGCTTTGATAAATGTTTTGCAAAAATAGTAATAATATCTATTATTGGCAACAATTTGTCGCTTTTTTTAGTCTTTTGCTTGATAATTGTATCAAAAAGGCCTGTCGCATGCCACAACCAAGCAATTGTCAGTCGGCTTCGTCAAGAATTTTCTTGACTTCTTCTTCTGTCTTTGTAAGCTTGTCCTTGCACATCTTTATCAGCTTCTGTGCCTTTTTCAGTTCGGGTCCCAGCGTGTCGATGTCAATGTCATCGTTCTCTAGACGATCAACAATTTCTTCTATCTGTCTAATAGCCTCCTCATATTTTATGTTTGCCATGTTCTGTAGGTTTTGCTTTTTATGTTAATGTTGTTTTGTCCTTCTTGCGTAGGTCGTGGTAATGTCCGAAGCCACGTCCCGAGCCACAACCGATATTATAGTTCCTTGTTCCACTTGCGTCATTATAACCTCGCCGTTGATGAGCGTTTTGGGGTCTCTTACAATCTTGCCTTCTTTGGTTGTTGTTATGCTGTAGCCACGTTTTAGGAGCAGGGTGGGGTCAAGCATTTCGGCTCGTTTGGTAAGCATTTCGAGCTTGTGGCGTTGTGCCTGCGTGTTTAGAGGTGCTTTTATCCTCAGCAACGTATGTAACTGTTCGAGATGGTGTTTGTTGTTGATGAGCGATTGCTTAGACGCAAATGTGGCTCTGTCTGCCAAAGCTTTTAGCCGGTTACCTTGCTTAACCGTGAAGAGCGATGCTAACGACGTGAAGGTTGCTGTCGTGTGTTTAAGTCGTTGTTGTTCCGCTGTTAGCAAGTCTTTGACGTGTTTACTGATGCTGTTGCGCGCGTTTTCGACCACGGCAAGCGTGCGGCTGAGGTTGTCTACGAGTAATGTAGCTGCTGCTGTCGGCGTCTTTACGCTTGTGTTTGCAATAATGTCGAGCACGCTCTCGTCGCGGTTGTGACCTATGCCTGTTATTATTGGTAACGGAAAGTTTGCCACGTTTTCTGCCAATCTTAAGGTGTCGAAGCCCGAAAGGTCGCTTGTGGCTCCTCCGCCACGAATGACCACGACCACGTCAAACTGTTGCTCTTCCATCATTATGCGGTCAAGGGCGCTTACCACGCTGTCTTCAACGCCGTCGCCTTGCATGATCGCAGGAAATAGAGTGACGTTAAACTGCAGCCCCATGTCGTTCTGTAACAGTTGGTGGCAGAAATCGTCATAGCCAGCTGCTCCGCTACTTGATATTACAGCAATGTTTTGTGCAAACATGGGTATGGTAAGTTCTTTCTGAAGGTCGATAACACCTTCCTTTTGCAACTCTTCAATAATCTCCTTACGTCGTCGTGCCATGTCGCCCATGGTGTATTCGGGGTTGATGTCTGCCACGATCCATGCAAAGCCGTAGGCTTCATGAAAGTTGGGTCGCACACACAGCATGACCTTCATTCCCTTGTGCAACTGTTGGCCTGTGATGCGTTCAAACCGTGGTCTTATAATGCTCCATGTGTTTGCCCAACACTTGGCTGAAGCACGGGCCACAGGGGTGTTGTTGAGAGGTTCCTTCTGTACCAGTTCCATGTAGCAATGACCACGCACCTCGCGCACTTCTGATAGCTCCGCTTCAACCCAATAAGTACCGGGCATGTCTATGGCAATGACCTGTGACACAAGGGTGTTGAGCTCATATAGTGTGAGCGCTTTTGTGTGTAGAGGCGATGTGCTCATAACGATTTTTTTTTATTCCATAAGGTTTAGTCCTGACCCCTTAATGTAAGCCTCCCAAAAGTCGGGAATGCCATATCCAAAGATGTTGTCAGGATACTCGTAACGGTCGGCCGACTCGTGTACAATTTTTATTATCTGCTTTGCTGTGCAATGTGGTAGAGCTTGCCACAGACAAGCTACCATGCCGCATGTTATAGGCGATGCGAACGAAGTGCCGTTGCCGCGTGTTATCTGTCCGTTGCCTTTTATTAAGGCACACTCGTGACCCAAGGCCATGACATCAGGTTTTATACGTCCGTCGACCGTGTTGCCTACGGAGCTGAAAAGGGCATTCATGCTGTCGCGCTGAAGTGCCCCCACGGTCAGTATGTTGTCGGCATCGGCAGGAACCGTGATCTTCTTCCAATGGTTTGCTCCATCGTTTCCGGCGCTGTTTGTAAGCACAATGCCTTTGTCTGCCAGCATGGAAGCTGTGCGTGAGATAAGTGCCGTGTGTCCGTTGAGTTGGCGATAGGTATGGCTTGTAGCTTTATAATCAAAATCATGATAACCCAAAGACGAGTTTATAATGTCTACGCCCACAGAGTCGGCAAATTCGGCAGCAGCTGCCCAATAGTCTTCTTCTGCTTCGCTCTCCGTTGGTCCGAACTCGCTTCTTAGGAGCCAGAAAGACGCTTCGGGAGCCGTGCCGATCATTCGGCCCGGTTGGTTTGTTGCCATGCATGAGAGCACGGCGGTGCCATGGTCGAGTTCTCTGTAGACGTTGTCGGTGGCAGGAAATGTGAAATTGCGTGCGCCTAAGATATTTATATTTTTGAGCAAAGGCATTCGGTCTACATTCATAAATCCTCCGTCAATAATGGCAATGGTCATTCCTTTGCCCCTGTAGCCAGCCTCATGTAGTTTCACGCCGTTGAGCATTTTTATCTGCATGAGAGCATCGCCATACGCGTTTCCTCTGTTTATAGCTGTTGTGTCTTTTTCTATCTTGAGACAGGTGCCAGTCTCTATAGAGTCGGGCACTATATAGACTCTTCGCACGCTTTTGACAAAGGGCAACAGTTCTATGTTTCTAACTTTCTTCTCTATGTTTCCAACCTTCTGTTCTATATTTCCGTCGTTTGAGTCGTTTCCCACTCTTATGAGCAATGTGTTGTTCCATTTGCTCTTGCTTATTGTTGTAACTCCCTGTTTCTGCACTTCCTCAATGTAGTAAGGGTTTATTGGAAGGTCGGTAGAATCGAGTTCAATCTTTTGTTTAGCGCGACGCTGAAGAGCTTTCTCTGACAGATAAATATCGGGATGAGAAAGCGAGTAGGGCGTTCCTTTTTTGTCTTTTAGTGTCACACGGAACAGCGTGCATTTGCCACCTGGGAACGCTATTTTTTTCGTGGCTCCAGCGTTTGCGCATACGAGTGTCATGAGGACACTTATGAGAAGAGTTCTTATTGTCATAAATCTTGTTTTTTCTATTAATGTAACGCCTGCTTCAAGGTTTTTTCTTAATGTATAGAACTTCTTTTTCAAATAGAAGCTTTGTCCTTCAAGTAAGTGAGGAGATCAGCCACAACATAGCTGCTGCCCCCTATAAATACAAAATCGTTTGTCTCAGCATCATTCATAGCCTTTTCGTAAGCCTCGCCAACCGATTGGAACGTTAGGCCTTTAAGATTGTGATGCATGGCTTTCTCTGCAACTGTAGCTACAGGTGTTGCTCTTTTGCATTGTGCCTGTGTGAAATAGAATGAGGCGTTTCTTGGCAACATGTCCATCACGGCATCTATATCCTTGTCGTCGACCATCCCGAACACAATGCGGCATGTGTTGCATGGTTGACATTTTATCTGGTGGCTAAGATACTGCCATCCGCCTGCGTTATGGCCTGTGTCACAAACCACGAGCGGCGAGGTCTGGAGTTTCTGCCAGCGCCCCTGCAGTCCTGTCGTCTCGCAAACATCTGCAAGTCCTTGACGCACGCTCTCCTTGTTTTTTATCACGCCCATCTTCATCAACTGATCAACGGCACACAGGATGGTGTTTGTGTTGCGCTTTTGATATTCGCCGCCAAGTTCGCCATGTAAGGTGCCAAAATGGCGCGTGTCATAGTTTATGCCACCTCCATCAATAGGTTTACAGTTTAGCACCTCTCTGTTGTCTTTATCTTCCGCAAACGTTATTGGCGCGTTCTTGTCTTTTGCCTTTTGTTCAAAAACGGGACGTGTCTCTTCTGTCGTTTCACCTATTACCACAGGTACGTTGTTTTTTATTATGCCTGCCTTCTCGTTGGCTATTGCTGCTAAGGTATTGCCCAAGAACTGTGTGTGGTCAAAGCTTATGTTCGTTATTATGCCAAGAATGGGGGTTATGATATTAGTGCAGTCGAGTCGACCGCCGAGCCCTACCTCTATAATGGCAATGTCTACCCTTTGTTCTTCAAAATATTTGAAGGCGAGAGCTGTCGTGAGCTCAAAGAACGAGGGATGCAGAGGTTCAAAGAACGGTCGCTCCTCTTCAACAAACTTTATTACTCGCTCCTCGCTTATGCACAGTCCGTTAACGCGTATGCGCTCCCGAAAGTCGATGAGGTGAGGCGAGGTGTAAAGCCCCACCTTATAGCCTTCCTTCTGCAGAATGGCAGCCAGCGAGTGAGAGCATGAACCCTTTCCGTTGGTTCCTGCCACATGAATGGTCTTGTAGCTCTGGTGTGGGTTGTTGAAGTGGTTGTCAAGGGCTATGGTGTTGTAAAGCCCTTCTTTATATGCCGCCGCACCTATGTGCTCAAATACAGGTGTCGCGTTAAAGAGATAATTTGTTGTTTCGGCGTAAGTCATTGTCTTGTTGTAAATTGTCAATTATAATTCAATGTAATGTACAAACAAAGGGGAATTGGTTCCATTGTCTGTCGTTTGTCTTATAGCGAGATGACAGACATGAGAACAAATTCCCCTTTCTATGGCTAATGTTAATTGAAATAGTTCTTGAACTTGTCAAAAATCGACTTCTTCGTCTCTTTGTCGCCCTTGAAATTCTCGTTGTCGCGCAAGCCCTCAATGGCCTTGTGCTCTTCCTTGGTGAGCGTCTTCGGTATGAACACGCTTATGTTGACAACGAGATCGCCCGTGCCACGTCCGTAACCTTGAACGGCGGGCAGGCCTTTGCCGCGCAGACGAAGCGTTTTGCCTGGCTGTGTGCCAGGTTCAATCTTTATCTTTACGTTGGTTCCGTCGATGGTAGGAATTTCTACTGTGCCGCCAAGAATGGCTGTCGGAATGTCAAGCAAGAGGTTGTAGATGACGTCGTTGCCGTCGCGCACGAAAATGTCGTTTGGCTCCTCGGCAATGTAAACCTGAATGTCTCCGTTGATGCCGTTGTGAGGACCTGCGTTTCCTTTGCCGGGAACGTTTACGATCATGCCTTCAGCAACGCCTGCAGGAATTTTTACCTCAACAACTTCATCGCCTTTGACAACGCCTGAACCGCCACACTTGTGACACTTGTTCTTTATAACCTTGCCTTCACCATGACATTCGGGACACTCTGTTTGAGTCTGCATGATGCCAAGCATGGTTCTAACGGTCTTTGTCACAACGCCTGAGCCGCCACATTTGGGACAGGTCTCAGCTGCGCTACCTGCCTCGGCTCCAGAACCGTGACAGTCGGGACAAGCCACTTAAACTTCTTGGTCGTGCCAGAGGCAATTTCCTGCAATGTGAGAGTAACCTTTATGCGCAGGTCTGAACCTCTATATTGTGGAGCCTGACGCTGACCGCCACCACCTCCGAAGCCGCCGAACCCTCCGAAGCCGCCGTGGCCTCCAAAGATGTCGCCAAACATAGAGAAGATGTCTTCGTTAGAGAATCCGCCGCCGCCGAATCCGCCGAATCCACCGCCTGGAGCATCAAATCCAAACTGGTCATATTGCTGACGCTTTTGCGGATCATGCAACACGTCATAGGCTTCAGCTGCCTCCTTGAATTTTTCTTCAGCTTCTTTGTTGCCTGGGTTGCGGTCGGGGTGATATTTGATAGCAATCTTTCTATATGCTTTCTTTATCTCATCGTCTGTGGCACTTTTGCTTACGCCAAGCACCTCATAGTAGTCTCTCTTCGCCATTATTCTCTATGATAAATTAAAATATGGTTTTGACAATTATCTATCTGCTGTGGATCTGTTCTCTTTTTTACCCACGTCGTTATTGACCCACGGCAACCTTGGCGTGGCGAATAACTTTGTCGTTAAGCTTATAACCTGTTTGCACACAGTCAATAACCTTGCCTTTCTTGTCGTCGCCCATTCCTGGAACCATAGCAACGGCTTCGTGAAAGTCGACATCAAACTCTTTGTCGGCTGTATCAATCTTCTCAACACCCAGCCCCTTTAATGTCTTTACAAACTTGTTGAAGATAAGCTGCATGCCTTCCTTTATGGCTTTGGCGTCTTCAGTCTTGTCTGCAACTGCACGTTCAAAGTCGTCAAGGATGGGAAGAATGGCCTTTACTGTCGATTCTGCTCCATTAAGTATAAGATCGCTCTTCTCCTTGATCGTGCGCTTGCGGTAGTTTTCAAACTCAGCAGCTTTGCGCAGATACTGGTCTTTCAGTTCGGCCAATTGTTTCTGTGCCTCAGCCAGCTGTTCCTCTACGCTAAGCTCCTTCTTGTTTTCAGCATGGTCCTGCTTTGTTTCTTCTGCGTTTGCGTTGTTGGTGTTTGTGTCAGCTACGTTTTGCTCGTTTGCCTCCTGTGAGGCATTTTTATTTTTGTTTTCTTCTTTCATGATTTCTTTTTTCTATGATTGTTTTTATATATAAAGACATATAGCAAAAAGCTTGCCATCGTCAGCTTTTGTCTTTATTTCGCAATCATATAGTGGGTTTATGCAAGAGGATGTGCCAAAACTGACACATCCTCCTCTATTTCCTTTAGTAGGTAAGAAACCTGCTTTTTCTCTACGTTTTGTCTTATGCTTTTTTCTCTACGTTTTGTCTTACGGCGCAAGCATGTTGCCGTCATAAAACGTAAAAAGCTGTGTGTTGAAGCCAGGCACACAATTAGTTCTTTGCATACATCTTCTCCTTCAGCTCCTTGATCTGAGGGTCGTAGATGTAGTCGTCATAATCCATGAGCTTGTCGATGGTGCCGTTGGGTGTAAGCTCTATAATGCGGTTAGAGACGGTCTGTATGAACTCATGGTCATGGCTTGAGAACAAGATGTTGCCTTTAAACTGTACCAGATTGTTGTTGAAAGCCTGAATGCTCTCAAGGTCAAGGTGGTTGGTCGGTGTGTCGAGAATCAGGCAGTTGGCGTTCTTCAGCTGCATGCGTGCAATCATGCAACGCATCTTCTCGCCACCCGAGAGAACGTTAACCTTCTTCTGTACATCCTCGCCAGAGAACAACATGCGTCCGAGGTAACCCTTCATGGCAACCTCGTTGCCTACACCATACTGGCTAAGCCACTCCACGAGGTCTTTGTCGCTGTTGAAGAACTCGGTGTTGTCGAGCGGCAGGTAAGCTGTTGTTATGGTGACGCCCCACTTGTATGTGCCTGCATCGGCCTCGCGGTTGCCGTTGATGATCTCAAACAGGGCTGTCATGGCCTTGGGGTTATGGCTCAGGAACACCACCTTCTCGCCCTTCTCTATGTTGAAGCTCACGTTGTCGAACAGCACGGTGCCGTCGCTGTCGGTAGCCTTAAGGCCTTCAACCTCAAGAATCTGGTTGCCTGGTTCACGTTCCATCTGGAAGATGATGCCGGGATATTTGCGGCTTGACGGACGTATTTCCTCCACGTTAAGCTTCTCAAGCATCTTCTTGCGGCTTGTTGTCTGCTTGCTTTTTGCCACGTTGGCAGAGAAACGGCGAATAAACTCCTCCAGCTCCTTACGCTTCTCTTCTGCTTTCTGGCGTTGGTTCTGAGCCTGGCGCAGGGCAAGCTGTGAGCTCTCATACCAGAACGAGTAGTTGCCTGCAAACACGGTAACCTTGCCAAAGTCGATATCAACGGTCTGCGTGCTTACAGAGTCGAGGAAGTGACGGTCGTGGCTCACCACGAGAACGGTCTGCTCCACGTTGCTCAGATA
>OJML01000582.1_pt1 | contig 21380 bp, 15 predicted proteins | sample 1597221 | NCBI WGS metagenome assembly OJML01 (sample SAMEA2452123, study PRJEB22498) | human gut metagenome | biome: human feces; feature: human gut; material: feces | place: Australia | collected 2012 | reverse complement strand
CTTTTTTTCTGCTGATGAATGTATCTTATTGTTTTTTTACTTCACGTAAAATTGTTGGAGAGTTTTAAGAGCGTGCTGCGTCCTCAAATTATTTGAAGAAAAATTCATCAAATAAAGTGATAAATTCTTCCTCAAATAATCTGACTAGCCACAAAATCTTATTAATAAGTTTGAGTGTGATGTAAATTACGGTATAAGTTAAACGTTGTAAAGTATTCAATTGATTTTTGCAATGTTTGAGTGTGATGTAAATTACGGTATAAGTTAAACAATAAAAGTTATAATTTAGAGTTAGAAATTGTTTGAGTGTGATGTAAATTACGGTATAAGTTAAACGTTATTATCGGGATTATTCAAGAACAACAAGTTTGAGTGTGATGTAAATTACGGTATAAGTTAAACATATTCAATCTTTTAAACAGGAATGTGATAGTTTGAGTGTGATGTAAATTACGGTATAAGTTAAACATAGGAAGGAATTAACTAAAATGCAAGTATGTTTGAGTGTGATGTAAATTACGGTATAAGTTAAACAATAGAAAGGATCTTTAAAAATGCAATTATGTTTGAGTGTGATGTAAATTACGGTATAAGTTAAACCAATGAGTTTGGAAGCGCTTGAATGTTTCCGTTTGAGTGTGATGTAAATTACGGTATAAGTTAAACAATCTTGCAAAACCTTTTTAGGCGGATTTTGTTTGAGTGTGATGTAAATTACGGTATAAGTTAAACATATCTATCAGATAGACCCAATAAATAATCGTTTGAGTGTGATGTAAATTACGGTATAAGTTAAACCTTTTGGTGGTTCTTCTTTCTTTGGTGTTTGTTTGAGTGTGATGTAAATTATTGTATAAGCAAACAAGACTTATCCCCTTTTTCGTTTACTTATATTTTGAATATGTTATTCGAACTTTAGAATTATTAAAAATATTTTTTTATGTGAATCTATGCAAAATGTTAAAGACACGAAACGGAGATTTAAAAAATGGAAGAAAAATTTGAAATTAGAAAAGCAAAAAAAAGAAGACATTAAATTAATATTTGATTTTATTAAAGAACTTGCTGAATACGAAAAAATGAGTGATGATGTTATTGCAACTGAAGAAACATTATCATATCGGCTATTTGATAAAAAGATTGGTGAAACTTTATTTATTATGGTTGATGGCAAGGAAGTTGGCTTTGCTTCATATTTCTTTAATTTTTCTACATTTGTTGGTAGAGTTGGTTTATATTTAGAAGATCTTTATATCAGAAAGGAATATAGAGGAAGAGGATATGGAACAAGAGTCTTTAAAGAACTTGCTAAAATCGCTACTCAAAATGACTGCAAAAGATTTGAGTGGTGCTGCTTAAATTGGAATACTCCTAGTATTGCTTTTTATAAATCACTAGGCGCTAAACCAATGGATGAATGGACTACTTATAGATTAAGTGGAGATGAATTAAAAAAGTTAGCTGAATAAGAAAAAACTAGTAAAAATTTAACTGATTTACTAAAAAGAGTCGAGATTTAAAAGGTTTTTCACTAAAATTATGAATTTTCTTTTGATGAATCACTCTTTTTATTTTGTCGTTTTTTATTTATATATTTAATTAAAATAATTAAAGATAAAACAATAATTGATAAAAGAATTGATAAAGCATAACCTCCTGTATCAATACCAACGTCTTTCCACGCTCCATATCTTCCAGGAGTATTAAGCTGAATTAATTCACTAAATCCAGCAAGTGAAAATCCTAATACTAAGCTTACTAAAGATGCATAAATCATATGAAGTTCTTTTTTAAATGTTAAGGAAATAAAGATTGTTCCAAACAAAGCAGTAACAGCGAATAAACCAAAATGACCAAATAATTTTCTAACAATATATGCTAATTCACTAAAAGTATATTTTGTATTTCTTATAACATTAAAATGAATGATAGTACTAAAAGTTGAAGATGAATCTGAATTACCATAAGTTAATTTAATAATGTCTTCACCAACTGATTTAGTTGTAATTCTTCCAGCTTTATCCATGTCAATTGCGTAATGTTTATTTTTAGGAAGCTCACCAAGATGAGTAATAGATAAAGCACTTGAAGAAGATTCACATAATGTTGAAATTCCAATTTGATAACTGATTCCATAATCTAAAGAAACACTATAATAGTCAAAACTTCCATCTTCTTTTTTAATTTCTTCGTACTTTAATGGTTTAAAAACATCAAAATTTAAAGAAAAAGGAGAAACTGTATCAACAACTTTGATTGTTTTTGATTTTATTATTGAATCATCATCTAAACTTGTCATTGTTATTTTGACGTTTCCTTTTTTAATAGCGACTAATTCTGAGTCGCTATTAAAATTAAGAATTTCATCATTACTAACTGAATAAACTACTTTTTTATTTGTAGCATCTTCATTCATTTTCGAATTTAATTTAAAAGTAGTGCCTAAAGGAATGATAGAAAAATCATCATTAGGAGAATTATATTCATTAGCTACTTTAATTAATTCAAAACTAAAATCAAAAGATGATTTTTGAATTGGAACATAATTAACTTTTAAATTTATTTCTTTTAAATTTAAAACATTAGTTATGTCTATTGAGTTATAAAATAATTTAAAACTAAATTTAAAATATTCATTATTATCACCTTTTTTGAGTCCTTGGATAGATAATGAATCATCAATAATTATTAATTCATCATTATTAGCGTGATCATGCGACCAAGATAAAGTACTATCAAGAGGAATTTCTACCTTTTTAGAAGTAAATTTAGTGATAAATGATGATTTAACACTAAATGTAGTAATTTCATTTTTATTAATAGTAACGTTGGAATCTTTAATTTCTATATTATCTTTTAAAAGTGTTGCAGCATTAGGAAGATCAAATGATCTTAAATAATAAGTTTTAACTGGTAAATCAGTTGCTAAAGGTGAACTAAGATTTAATTTAATTGTACCAACTTTATTAAATTTTATTCCAACATGATTATTTAATTCATCATCAACAAAAGTAGCAACATTATTATCATCAATTAATTCAATATTTAATTTAGATTGTGTCAAAGATGATTTAACGCTAGCTGGAGTTTCTTTAGAAACTTCGATTGTTGTTTTTAAAACATTTTTATATTCCTCATGCTCACCAATTAAAAAATCTGTATATTTATTTTCTCCATAATTTAAATCATCAAATTTAAAATCAGTAATTCTACTGTTTGTATCTACTTTTTCTTGATATTCAAAAGGTATATCGATATATTCGCTTTCATTATTAATATTAGGTATATAACGCACAGTGCCTGAAACAGGAAGAGAAGAACTAATAGGAACTAATTTAATAGAATTATATGATTCTATTTTCTTAAAATAAGAATTTATATCATAAATATTATTAGTATTTTCTTCATAAATTATCCATTTATAATTATTTAAATCATATAAAGAAGTGTTGACTTTATATGATACAGAAATGATTAAATTATCTTTATTTATGGATGAACTTTTTTCATATGCTAAATAATTTATGTAATACAAAGTGCGTTTATTTTTATTAATATTTCCAACATCATTAATACTTAGTTTAAGTAATTTTGATACATTAATATTTTCTTTATAAGTTAAATTTTCATCATTATTATAAATTGCTTTTATATTTATTTTATAATCTTTTAAATCTTTTATTTCAGCTATGTTTTTCTCTTTTAATTTAACTTTAAAAGAGAAATTCCCTGCAGAAACATACTTTTTTTCATAAATGTCAACTAAACCAGTATTATTTTCATCTAATATTTCTAATTTAGTTATATCGAAATTTGAAGCTATATCGTAGTATGTTCCCTTCATTAAAATACTAGAATTTCTTGATGTTAATGTTGCTTTATTTTTAGTTAAAGTAATGCCTTTAACACTATAAATAGTTTCTTCTTTTTTATTAACTTTTATTGAAAAAGAAGTAGAGATGTTTTGATTACTTAATGAAGTAATTTTAATATTTGTTTCCCCTCCGTTTTTAGCAACGATTACGCCATCATTTATAGTTGCAACATCGGTGTTGCTTGATTCATAAATTAGATTTTTGTTTGTTGCGTTACTAGGCATAACATTTGTTATAAGCTCAATTGTTTCTCCAATATTTATGGCTGAAGTAGGTATTTTTTTAATTTCAATATTTTCGACAGGAATTTCTTTAACTATAAAAGAATAATATTTTGTTAAATTTTCGTTTTTAAGACTACTTATTTTTATTTCTACATTACCTGGATTAATAAAAGAAAGACAATTATTAATTTCATCAATATGGACAACATTATCGCTAGTAGATTCCCGTTTTAATTCTTTATAACTTGTATCACTTGGAACAAAAGAGACTTTATAATTTAATATATCTCCAACGTTATACGTGTTATTAATTTTAGAATCAAGAAAATCAATATTAAAATCCTTAATATCTTTAATCGTTTCATTATCATGATTTTGATTAACGATATCTTGAACATTATTCGCAACGGAGTCTGATTGATTTGCGCTATTTTGTCCGTTTATACCACTTTCAACAAGAATTGTGATAGCGCAGCCTAAATAACAGACTAACGAAATCCATTTAAAAATATTTTTTATTAACCCCTTTTTCACACTAATAATTTTAAATCAAAAAAGTTAAAAATAGGTATGCAATATTTCTAGAAAATGTATTTCATTTAAATGTTTTTAGTTTTGATTAAGTTAACACTTAAAATGAGTTTTAATCATCGCTAGAAAATGATAAATAAAAATTTTTAAAATAGTTAACAATATTTTTAAAATATTTAGAATTGTATACGTCGTACTTATATGAAAGGAGGTTTAATAAATATTGAAGGTTTTGATATAGGTGTAATAGTGGTCGTAGGAATATCATTTCTTTTACTTTATGTTCTTATTTATTTTATTATCTTTAAAAAGGCAGAGCGCAATGAAACTAATAAAGAACAAGGATCGATAAGGGTTATTAATAATAAATATAAATTATTAACTTTAGGAAAAGGCAAAAAATATAATTATCTTGTTTTAAGAAATTTCAGTAAATTAAATCATGCTTTTGTTTATAAGAATGTAAAACTATTGGTAAAAGAAAATTTTGAGATAGACTTTGACTTGATACTTATTTGTAAGGCTGGAATATATGTTATTAAAGAAAAAAATATTGAAAACTTAGGAGTGAAACGAAATTTAAAAAATAAAATAAATAAGAAGAATTACGATTATAAAAAAGAATTAACTGAGAATAAAAGGAACACAAAAATGCTTAAAAAAGCAGTAAATCTCGAAGATTATTGTTTCTTTTCTATTTTGATAGATAATTCAGCTAAAAAAGAAACATATAAAAATAGGGATGCGTTTACGCTAGAGGAATTTATAAAAGTAGTAAACGAGAAGCTAGAAAACCCTTTTTATAATGATGATCAAATTGATTTTATTAATTATAAAATGATAAGAACTAATTCGATTGTGTTGAGCTGACTAATACTTTCTTAGCTTCGACAGAAGTTTCTTCATCAAGTTTTTTAAATACTTTCTTTTGGAAATAGATAAGTATTGGAATATAACATAGATCAATTAAAACCCAGCTAATTGGATAAGCAGCATAAAGCCAGAAAATTGTATGGAAAGTAGGCAAATTAAATAAAGTTAATAAGAATAAAATTCTTAAACCAGTACAGCCTATCAATGTGATTATTGCAGGAGGTGTTGAAATATTCATACCTCTTAAATAGTCACCGAAAATAATCATAATACCATCTAAAATGAATGGGAAAATCATTATGTATAAACGTTGTTGACCAGCGGCGATTGCATTCTCTTTAATAATGCCTTGTGAATCATTAATAAAAACAGAAAGAAGACCATGGGAGAATAGTCCACAAATTAATGCTGCTAATGCACATGTGATTAGATCCCAAGTAAGAGAAATAAATAATATTTTTTTGATATTAAGTTTTTTCTTTGCGCCAAAGTTTTGACCAACGAATGAGCAAAGAGCTACACCAATTGCATCTTCAAAAGCAAATGCGAAGTTTTCAACTTGGGTTGAAGCTGCGCTTCCTGCCATAATTTCATCCATAGAAATTAGAACACCATTAATTGTGTAGTCAGTAATTGTATAAAGACTTGATTGAATCATAACATTAGGAATACAAAAAGCTAAACCTTGGATACCAGCAGGGAATCCAATAACTAAGACTTTTTTAAGCGATTCACCATCAATTCTTAATTTTTTAAAGTTAAGATGAACGAAACCACCTTTTCCTGTTGCTAAAATAACAACAGTTGCAATTGCAGCAGTTGCTTCAGCGCAGACTGTTCCTAAAGCGACACCAATAACATCTAGTTGGCATACTTTGACAAAAATTATATCGAATGAGACGTTTATAACACCTGCAATTAATAAAACGAGAAGAGGCTTTGTACTATCACCTAGAGCTCTTAAAATTTGTGATCCATAGTTATAAACCATTAAGAATGGAAGTCCTACAAAATAAATTTTTAAATAATCAGTAGCCATATCAATGATACTAGCAGGAGTATTCATTACTTTAAGTAAAACCCCTGATAGAAAGAATCCAACTATGCCAACAAAAATACCGGAAATAAGGGCGAGGATTAAAGATGTATGTAAAACCTTTTCGGCTTTGTCTTTATCTCCAGCGCCTTTTGCTTGTGAAATCGCAACATTAGCTCCCATTGACATGTTAACGAAGACAGTAACAATAAGATTAATTAAAGCTGTATTTGATCCAACTGCTGTCATTGAGAGTGTTACGCCACCAAATTCTCTAACTGTCCATAAGTCCATTGTTGTATATAAAAGTTGAAGAATTGTTGTAAATGCTAAAGGTATGAAAAAGATGAAAAACTTGAAGAATAAGTTTCCACTAGTTAAATCCATCTGAGTGTTTCTTTTTGTAAAAAATTTACGAATAAATTGCATAGTTTAAGACCTACCAAGGTGGATATTTTATAGATTAAAAATTAGCTTTTCAATATGATAATGCTTACATTGGTGATTTAACGCATAATAACTCATAAAATTGCATAAGCATTAATGCTTATAATTGTCTCTTAGGGTTGATATTTAAAAATATTTCTTTGTAATCAACTTCAGAAGAATCGTTAGGAAATATTTCCAAAAGGCTTTATAAAATTAATCTAAGGATTGAGGAAGAAAGCTAATGGAAATTTCTCTTAGGCTAGACGTCGAAGTTTTTGACGCAAAAAATATAATAAGATGGTTAGAAAATAAAGAAGTAACAAAATACTTAAATGAAGATGTAAATAGTTCTTCTTCTTTGGAATATATCGTTGAGTCTAATAGAAGTGATCTTTTAACATGTTATCTTAATAAGGATGGCAGATTTTTTCTCATTGATAGCGACACACAAAGATGTTTAGGGTTTATAACTCTTTTTACAGTACACAAAATGAAGGGATATGAAATTGTTGTTGCTATAGGTGAGCCTGAAAACTGGGGAAAAGAATATGCATATCATGCTTTAAAAGAAATTTGTAGAGAAGTTTTTTTAATTTGAGAATTGAAAAACTCGTTGCTAACATTCATTATGAAAATATCTGTTCAATTAAACTTTTTGAAAAATTAAAGTTTAATAACGAAGGACTAAAAGGCCAACATATTCATTTTGCAATGACATTTGGAGATTATTTAAAAAGCTTAAACTAACACTTTTTGAATTACTTTCTTATAATTTATATGGAGGGCAATATTATGTGTACAGCTGTTGAATATAGAAAAAATAAAATATATTTTGGACGTAATCTTGATTATGATTTTTCTTATGGTGAAGAAGTTGTAATTATTCCAAGAAACTACAAATTTAATTTTAAAAATTTAGGAAAAATAGAAAATCATTTTGGAATTATCGGAACTGCTCTTGTTGTGAACGATTACCCTCTTTTATTTGATGGCATGAACGAAAAAGGATTTGCTGTTGCTGGCCTTAATTTTGTTGGAAATGCTAAATATTTTGAAGTGAAAGAAAATAAAACAAATATTGCTCAATATGAATTTATTTTGTATTTATTAACAAAATATCAAAGTGTTGATGAAATTTTAAAAGATATAGATAATTTAAATATAACGAATCAACCTTTTAATGAAAAATTTCCACCTAGCCAATTACATTACATGATTTCTGACAAAGAAAAATGTATTGTTCTTGAACCACTAGAATCAGGTATAAAAGTTTATGAAAATAAAGTTGGAGTATTAACTAACAATCCTCCATTTGATTTTCAATTATTTAATTTAAATAAATATATGAAATTAAGTGAAAAAGATCCTACCAATGAATTTTCGAAAGAAATTGATTTAAAAACGTATAGTCGTGGTATGGGAGCTATTGGGTTACCGGGGGATCTTTCATCATCTTCTAGATTTGTAAAAGTTGCATTTACAAAACTCCATTCATTATCTCAAAGCACTGAAGAATCTGAAGTTAATCAATTCTTTCATATTTTAAATTCGGTAGAGCAGCAAAGAGGATGCTGTGAAGTAAAAGAGAATGAATATGAAATTACTTTATATAGTAATTGCTATGATTTAATTGATCTAAATTATTTTTATAAAACTTATACTAATAATCAATTAAGTTGTATCAAAATGAAAAATGTTGATTTGAATTCAGATAAACTTTTTAGATATAAAATGTTAACTAAAGAAAATATTAATTATCAAAACTAGCGAGGCAAAATATGATTGAAAATGAATTTTTAAAATTGAAAACTAACGAAACGGGAGGTCACCTTTCTTCTATTTTTGATAAGAAAAAGAATACTGAGATTATTTATCAACCTTTGGAAAAATCATGGCAGGGACAAGATATTTTCATTTTTCCTTTTATTGCAAGACTTAAAGATGGCTTCTATATATATAAAGGAAATAGGTATGAATTCAAAAATCATGGATTAATTCGTTACATGAAAGGTGAATATTTTTCTAATAATGAAAATGAAGAGGGATATATTTTTATAAGTGATTTTGAAACTAAGGAAAGATATCCTTTTGATTTTATTGCAACCGTTAAATATAAGTTAAACGGAAATGAAATTGAATGTGAATATTCAGTTAGAAATTGTGATAATGAAGAAATGCCTTTTGAAATCGGAATGCATCCTGCGTTTTTGCTTCCTGGTAGTTTTAAGAATAATGTCTTTGAAATGAAAGACAATAAAATTGTTTTTAATGGTGCTAATGAATTGGTTCGTTTAAAACAAGATGACACTTTTTCATTTATGACAAGCGAAAAAGAAATTATTAAAAATAATGAAATGGATTTATCTAAAGATTTATTTAGAAAAATAAATACGTATATTTTTGAAGGTGAAAATATAAACAATATTGTCTTATATAAAAAAGATAATAGTAAAATCACTTTGAATTTTAATCATTCTCAATTTATTGCTGTTTGGAGTGATAATTATTATGGCAATTATGTTTGCATTGAACCTCGGAGCGGACTTCCTGACTACATAGATCCAAAAAGAGAGATTTCAGAAAAGCCATTTATGAAATTTTTAAAACCAGGAAAAACTTTCAAATATTCATATTCAATTAAAGTTAATTAAGCAAAAGAGTGTTTTTAATGGGAATACTTTTAGCTTTTGGTGCTGCAATTACAACAAGCTTAACAAACATATTTACGAAAATTGGAATAGGTGAAGAGGTAGATTCAAAATTTGCCACTGCTTATAAAACTTTAATAGTTATTTTCTTTTCTATTATCATTTGCTTAATAAGTGGTGCTATTTATAGATTTGATGAATTTACTTGGGAAAATTATCTTTATTTATCACTTTCAGGTATTTTTACTGGATGTTCATGGATTTTTTATAATCGTGCTCTCCAACTTGGAAATGTTAATAAGGTTGCTCCAATTGATAAATCTAGTTTTATTCTTACTAATATTTTGTTCATTATTTTCTTTTTTGATGACACAACAAAAATGGGAATTGGTTAAAGATTTTATTGATAGTTTTTTCTAGTATTTTGATGTTAACTGGAACAATTTTAATGATAGCCAAAAAGAAGGTTGATAATGTGCCTGAGAGCAAAAAGTGGATCATTTATGCTGTGCTAAGTGCTATTTCAGCGTCTTTTGTAGTCCTTTTTGTTAAGCTAGGCATTAAAAATACACCTAGCGAATTAGGCACTTTATATAGAACTCTTGTTGTTTTTGTGTTTGCTAGCATAATTGCAATTTTAAGCGGCGGCTACAAATGTGTAAAAACCATAAATAAGAAATCATGGACCTTCTTAACGCTAGCAGGAATAGCAACTGGAGTCGCTTGGCTTTTAGAATATAGTGCGCTTAATATAGTTGATAATAACCCAATTGCAGTGACTTCTATAGAAAAATTCTCAATTTTATTAACAATGTTATTCTCTTTTTTAGTATTAAAAGAAAAGTTTACGAAAATAATGCTTATAGGTTTAGCTCTATTGACCGCAGGTATAATTGTTGCAATTTTTATTTAATTGTTTTTAAAAACCTGCAAAATTCCACTATTTTTTAAATTTAAAAGAATTAATTACTTTTCATCAAGAACTAAGCATTATGCAAAAATATTTTTTAGAAAGTTTTAATTATTTTAATAATTAAAAGAAATTACGGAAAAAATATTTCTAAAAAAAGTCTAGACAAGATAAGAGAAATTTGATTTAATACTCTCAATGTTCAGACGAAGAAAAGAAAAAAACCAAGTTTTACAAATTGAAGGATCCATTATATAGGGGTCCTTTTTTCTTTTTTTGGGAGACATTTTAGGAGGAGAGTATGGAAAAGATGAAGAAGTTTACTGTGAAAGATATCATTCTTTCAATTCAACACATGTTCGCTATGCTTGGCAGTACTATTTTAGTTCCTATGCTTTGCGGATTAAGTGTTCCAGTTACTCTAATGTGTGCGGGTATCGGAACACTTATTTTTTATTTCATTACGAAAAAGAAAGTCCCAGTATTTTTAGGAAGTAGTTTTGCTTTATTACCAGCTTTAATTGCGATCATGAACTGGCCTACTGCTTCAGGTGGAGCACCTGATTTAACTATAGGCTCAGCAGATTACAATCAAAGAGCTGCAGTTGTTATGATTTGCGTTGCGGTTGTTGGAATTCTTTCTGGATTATTTGCATTAATCGTTAAATTTGTTGGAATCGAGAAGATTAAAAAATTATTACCACCAATCGTTACAGGACCAATTATTATTTTAATTGGATTAACAATGATTCCTAAAATGTTCTACAACAACATCTTTGGTATTTATCAATCAACTGGTGGACCAGATGCTTGGAAAGTTTGGACAAGTGCAATCATTACTCTATTAACAATTGTTTTAGTAAATGCTTTAGCAAAACCAAAATCATTTTTAAAGGTTATCCCTGTTTTATTAGGATTTGTTGTTGGATATGTTTATTCATTAATTATTTCAATCCCAGGAATTCCAGGAACACCACTAATCGATTTCAATAGTTTCACAGATGGAAGCTTATTTGCTGCAGATAAAATAATTATTTTTCAACAAGCTACAAAAGTTTGGGGATATTTCGGGCCTGAAGGATTAGGAAATATCGACGGAAACATGCTTGCTAGTGGATTAATTATGTCAGCACCTATGGCTTTAGTTACATTTATGGAACATCTTGGTGACATTAGCGCTAATAGTGTAATTTGTAAAAAAGATTTCATGAAAGACCCAGGACTTCATAGAACTGTATTAGGTGATGCAGTAGCAACAACAGTTTCTGGTATCTTAGGTGGTCCAGATATTACTACTTATGGCGAAAACAGTGCAGTTTTAGCTATCACTAAAAACTATGAAACAAAGAATATTGCTTTTGCAGCTTGCATTGCAGTATTCATGGGAATCTTCTGCCCAATTGGAAATTTATTTGAAACATTACCATCAAGTGTAGTTGGCGGAGCTTCAATTGTATTATTCGGTATGATCGCAGGAAATGGTTTAAGAAGTTTAGTTGATGCAAAAGTTGATTTCTCAGATACTAAGAATTTATTAGTTGTCTCAATCACATTGGGCGTTGGTTTAGGTATCGCTGGTATGAGTTTAGTTGGCGACGCAACAGGAAACAGCGCATTCAAGATTATGGCTGGACAAGTCGAAATCAGTGCATTAGCAATTTCCACATTATTAGCAATTATTCTTAACTTAATCATTCCTAACACAAAACCAGAAGACTTAGAAATTAATGATGAATCAATCGTAAATTTAGGTGTTGCAAGCGGTGTTGAAGGAAGAGATATTGTAAAAGAAGAAACTAAAGAAGAAGGCCAAAAAGAAAATAAAAAGAGATTCTATTGGGTCTTTAAAAAGAACAAAAAAGAAGAAGATAAATAAAAATTTATTAATGTAATACTTTAAGCTTATTGTGTTCCAACGCAATAAGCTTTTTTGCTTTTTAAAGTGGGTTTTACATGTTATTATTTCATTATGAAAATAAAAAAAGCACATAAAAATAAAGCACCAAGAATTATTTTTACAACTTTAGGAATCATAATTTTAATACCTCTTGTTGTTGTCGGAAGCTACGTTGGTTACGTAGTTGGAAGTTATCATAGAATTGGTGACCAAAAGAATTTAGAAATTGACAAAGGAACTGCTACAGTAGAAAAGGTCAAAGTGAGTGAAGAATTATCTGCAACAAGTTTTAATGTCGGATTTGGAGCATATTCCGAAGATTATTCTTTCTTCTTGGATAGAGGAATAGAACCTGATGGAACACTTAACACAGGATATTATGGAAAAGCTATATCAAAAGAAGATGTTTTAAATAATATGACAGGAATGAGTAAAGCAGCTAGAAAATTAGATAGTGATTTTATTTTATTCCAAGAAGTAGATATTGATGCAACAAGATCGTATCACGTAAATCAAAATGAATTTTTGAAACAAGATTTTCCTGAATATGATTCAACAATGTGTTTAAATTTTGATAGTGCATATCTCTTTTATCCTTTATATGATCCACACGGAAAAACAAAAGCTGGATTAAATACATTTTCAAAATATGCATTACATGATTTTGAAAGAAAAGAATATACAATTGCTACTGACTTCTCAAAATTCTTTGATTTGGATAGATGTTTCTCAGTTCAAAGAACTACAGTTGATAATGGGAAAGAGTTAGTAATTATAAATTCGCATATGTCTGCATATGATGAAGGTGGAAAAATTAGAAATAAACAGATTCATGAACTTAATGAGTATATGAAGCAAGAAATGGACAAAGGTAATTATGTTGTTTGTGGTGGTGATTTTAACCATGATTTATTAACAAATAATCCAATGTATCCTCAATACACTAAAGAAAATTTCCCATTTAAAGACATGGTAACTCAACTTAAACCTGATTGGATTAGCTATATGTTTGAAGATGATGGAACAACAGAGTTTGATTCTAGACTAAAAATTATTGCTAGTGATAATGAACCAAGTTGTAGAGGATGTGATATTCCTTGGAAAAGAGGATATACATTTGCAACTGAAGTTGATGGATTTATTGTTTCAGATAATGTCAATGTTAAAAAAGTAATAACAACTAAAGTCGATGATCCTGATGGATTTACATATGGTGATCATCAACCAGTCACAATTACATTTGAATTAAAATAATATTTATAAATTAAGGCTATTTATTAATCTTAAAAATAGCCTTTTTATATCGCTTAATAGACATAATGTTCATTTTTAATGAAACTAATATATGATAAAATAACATACGTGGAAAATATTTTTAATAAAATTCATTATGATACATTTAAGGTCTTATCATCAAAAGATAGAGAATTTAATTATGTTTTATTAAATAGTCTTTATGATTTTTTTTGTGGTGAAAATGGTGGAACTGCTGTTTTAAAAGAAGAAGTTATTGGTTATTTAGAACAAACAATTGATGTTAGAAGATTTAAAGAAATCGACGATGAAGATGAACAAAGCATAGTAAATAAATCAAAAAGAGATATCCTTTTATTTAAATACAACCAATTTAAGAAAATGGGTTGGTTAGAAGATGGATATAATAAGGATTTAGAGATTGAAACTAATTTAACAAGTAGTGCAATTAAGATTCTTGAATCATTATCAGAATTATTAAATGATGACGAGGGAAATGAATTCGTAGGTTATGTTTTTAATACATATCAAGATTTAAAAAATATCGATTTTGATGATAAAAAGAACAAACATAATTCAATTAGTTTAATTGAGCAAGCTTATAAAAATTCAAAAGAATTTAGCGACAATTTATATTCGATGACTTCTAATATTCGCCGTTATACAACTGAACTTTTAAATAAAGATAATTATAACGTTAACGATATTGTTGATAATTTGTTCAAAGAATATAACGATAAAGTTGGTATTAAACTTTTTACTAATTTAAAAACAAGAGATCATCCAAGAAAATATAGTAAAAGCATTCTTGAACTTGTGACACTTTATTTAGAACCTCATTATTTAGACTTAATAATGAGCGATTATAAAATCACAAAACACAAAACTGAACTTGAACAAAAAGATTATGAATATGTTAAAAACAAACTAAGCTTTATTTATTATCTTTATTTAAATATTAATAAACGTATCGAAGAACTTGACGTTAGAAATAACAATTATTTAAAAGTTAGTGAAGACAAAATTAAATTTATTATTAATGAAAGTCGTGATATTGAAGAAGTTATTAACGAATCATTAAAACAAATTAATGAAATTAATGATTTTTCTTCATTTGAAGATTTCTTTGATTTACATGCTGTATCAACTTTTGATAATGAATCATTCTATAAACCAAGAGCAAAATATGAAAGAATTCAAGGAACTCCAATTGAAACAGTTGTTCAAAAACTTGATGAAGAAACTAAAAAAGAATTATTTAAGCAAATTAAAGAAAGTGAAGAATATTTATTCCCTTCAATCAATAAATTTATGCTTTCTTTAACGAAAAAAGAGAATGAAATTAAAGCAGCAGACGTTGATAAAAACATCAAAAACCTTGCAGTTAAGCTGTTTTTGGGTCAAATTTACCAATTTTATAAAGAAGCAAAATATGAAATTGAGTATTTAGATGAAGATGTAATTATTGGTAAATTTAAGATGAAAAACTTTGTTATAAGGAGAAAAAAAGATGAGCGATAAGATTAGCGAATTAGAATTATTCTTAGAAAAGTACAAAACTTTTAATGACACAAAAAAGAGTAATTTCTCAAAAATTGTTAATAGATTATTAAATGAATCATTTTTAATTCGTGAAAAAGATGAAGATAAAGACGATTACTATAAAGCTATTGACGCTATTGATGAATTAAATAATTATTTATCAATCATGGATTATGAAGTTATTTATGATAAAGATATTAATCTTATTTATATCAAAAGTTTAGATAACAAAAATAGAATTCATTTAACAAAGTTTGTCACAGTTGTTCTACTTTTACTTAGAGTTGAATATTTTAAAGCAAGTAAAAAAGCTAGTTTAACAGATTTAGTTTCAATTACTTTTGATGAATTAAAACAAGCTGTTAAGAAAACAAATATTTATAAAGATGAAAAGTCTACAAATGAATATTTAGAAGCATTAAAAGAATTAAAGAGATTGAAAATTGTTAATTATAAAGTTGGAAATGATTTTTCTGGAGAAACAAGAATTTTCATTTATCCATCAATTTTATATGTTGTAAGTATTGAAAATGTTGAAAATTTATCAAATTTACTTAAGAAATATTTAGGAGATAATAAAGATGAAGAAGTTAACGAAGATTAAATTAATTAATTGGCATCTTTATGCTGATTCTACAATTGATGTTTCAAATAATGTTGTAATTTGTGGTGGAAACGGAAGTGGAAAATCTACTTTAATTGATGCTATTCATTTTGTTATTTCTGCTGGAAGTTGCAAATTTAATACTGCAGCAAATGAAAGAAATGATCGTACTCTTGAAAGCTATGTAAGAGGAAAACTTGGCTTTGAAAATAAAAATTATTTAAGAAACGGAGATACTATTTCCCATGTTGCACTTGAATTTTTTGATGATTCTTCAAATAAATATTTAGTTATTGGTGCTGTTATTTATTCTGGAGTTGGAACTAAAATTGAAAAACATTTTTATCATATAAATAATGATTTTATTAAAGATGAATATTATTCAAAAGATGCAAAAGGCAAAAAAGTACCAGTTACATTAAAAGAATTAAACGAAAATTATAAAAAAGATTTAGAAGCAACATTCCGTGAATTTAGTGGAACAAATAATGAAATCAAAAATTCATTATTAGGTGCATTAGGAATTGAAGGCGAAAATAGAATGAAATATCTCGAACTTCTTCCTAAAGCATTGGCTTTTAAACCTATTGGAAACATCAATTCATTTGTTTTTGATTATCTTTTACCTGAAAGAAATCTTAATTTAGATAGCATGAAGACTAGTGTCAGAAAATATAGAGATATCAAAAATTTAATTGATTCTGAAAAGAGAAAATTAAGCTTTCTTGAACCTATTTATGATGATGGTCTTAAATATGAAGGTCTTAAAAAAGATTTAGAACTTTTTAATACATTATATTTAGAAAGAAATTACGAAAATACTAAAAAAGAAAAAGAGAATTTATTAAATGAAGTCAATAAGATAAATACTCAAATTCACCTTTATCAAACAAAAAGAGATGAATTAAATAATGAAAAAGAGGAACTTCTTAAACAAATTAATGATTTAAACAACTCTGAAATCAATAAAACTCTTAAAGACTTATTAGAAAAGAAACGTTTTTATGATTTAGAAATCGAAAAACTTAATAAAACTAAAAATGAAATTTCTTCTTTAATTGAAGGAATTGCTATTAAGCTAGATAAGATTGAAGTTTCTAATGTTTTAAAATCTTCATTTTACAAATCCAACTTTATTAAATTTAAAGATGAAATTCAACAAATCAAAAGTAAAGTTGATGGCGTAAAAGAATCTAATGATCGTGATTTAGCTGAATATGAAAATGATAGAAAAAAAGCACAAGCTGAATATGATTCTTTATATAATAATCTTCAAAATCTTCAAAGAGGTTTAAAGAATTACGGAGATAACATTTTAAATTTAAAACAAATTCTTATTAGACATTTCAAAGAAGAATATGATTTAAATATTGATGTTAAAGTATTTTCCGACCTTGTTGAAGTTAATGATGAGAACTGGAGAAATGCGCTTGAAGGATTCTTAAATAATAGAAAATTCAATTTATTTGTTGATGGAAAATATTATGATGAAGCTTTAAGAATCTATGAAAAAGCATCACAAGATGAAAGCAACAATCTTTATAACGTTGGTCTTGTTAATGTGAATGCATTAAATGAAGTTAATGAAGATGAAATTAATGAAAATTCATTATTCAACAAATTAAATTTCTTAACTGAAGATGCTAGAAAATATGCATATTATCTTTTACGCGATGTGAACTGCGTTGATAACGTTGATGAATTAAAGAATTATGATATTTCAATTACAAAAACTTGTATGCTTTATCAAGGAAAAGTTGCTAGAAAGATTCATCCAAAATGGTATCGTTCACCATACCTTGGAAGAAGTTCTATTGAAATGCAAATCGATTTATTAAACAAACAAATCGATGAAAAAATTTCTCTTATTGAACAACTTGATGAATCACTTTCATATTGTAGAGATATCAAGTCAACAATCAATTATTTAAACACTGATTTATCAAGAATTGATATAAAAGATGACATTTTTGCAGGTATTTTGAGAAATAATGAGTCTTTAAAGGTGTGTGTTGAAGAAATTGAAAAGCTTAAAAATTCTGATTTAATTAAACAACAAGAACTCATTGATAGTAAGACAAATCGAGTTACTGAAATTCGTGAAGAACTTAATGAAATTGAAAATTCTTCTATAAATTTCAATGCTCAAAGAATCACTAAAGAAAACGAAATTGATAGAATTAATGGCCTATTAAATGATAGTGAAAAAGTTTTAGCAAATAGTGTTTTAAGTGGTTTCTATCAAGAATTTAAAAAGAAATATGAAGACTCAACCGTTAAGGAAATTACTGATAAAATCAATAAATTTAAGACTGATGTTGGCGTTCTTGAATACGAAATCGTTAATCAAATGAGAACTTTTGTTAATAACAAGGATAATAAGTGTGATTACAAACCAGACATTGAAAATGTTAATACATTTATTTCTTTGTATAATGAAATTAAAGATCGTGATCTTATTAAGTTTGAAGATGATGCTAAGCATGCTCAAGAAACATGTGACCGTGCATTTAAAAATGACTACATTTTAAAAATTAGAGACAACATCATTAATGAAAAAGACAACATTAAAGAACTTAATAATATCTTGAAGTTAGACGAAAACAAGTTTGGACAAGATAAAGAAACTTATGAATTCGTAATTGAAGGAACGAAAGATGAAACTTTAAAACAATATTATGAATTATTCGTTTCTAATGAGGATTATGAAGGTACAGGATTATTTAGTTCTGAACTTACTAATAAACATAGAGATTTAATGGATAGACTTTTTGAAAGATTAACAGCTGACAATGAAGCTGATACTGAAAAAGAATTAGCTAAATTTATTGATTATCGTAATTTTATGACTTACGACATTAAAATTACTGATAGAAATAATAACATTTCATATTATTCAAAAGGTGGAAAAGGAAAGAGTGGCGGAGAAACTCAAACTCCATTTTATGTATTTATTGCTGCATCATTTAACCAACTTTGTGCAAAAAATAGATTCAGTATGAAGAATTCTCCTATTTGTTTAATGTTCCTTGATGAAGCATTTAATAATATGGATGAATCAAGAATTGAAACAATGATGAAATTCTATAGTAAATTAAAGATTCAACTTATTATTTCAGTTCCAACTCAACGCGCAGCAACAATTTTAAGCTATAGTGACACTGCTTTAGGCATTGTCAAACAAGAAAACAATGCATTTATTATTAAATTAGATAACGTTAATGGGAACTAGTTATATTGAGCATCAAATTTTAAATCGTCTAATCGATAAATATGAACATAGTTTAGTTTTTAAAGGAACAAACAAAAGAAATGTTCAAATTTCTTTAGTTCGTGGAAAAGACAAAGAACTAAATTTTATTGATGAGTCAGATTTTTATATTTTTGAAACAGAATATAACAATTTAATTAAAAAATTAGTGGATTTAGGTTTCATTAATTATAAAAAGGAAAAGAATCGAGAAGAAATTTCTTTAAGAATTGATCATATAAAAGAAGTTTATATATTTTTAGGTAGGAAAAATTTAAGTGAGACTTATCATGAATTGATTTTTTCTCTTTACCAAATAAAAGTAAAATCAGAAATAGCAAACAAAATCATTAAGTTTTATTTTGAATTATTAACCTCGAAAATGAGTTTTACATCTTATTTTAAAGATAAGGAAGAAATGATTAATTTAATTAAAGGTGTAGAAGAAATATCATTAAATGAAGAAGAAATTTTACTTAGAAATTTCTCTAAAAAGGTATTTGGAAATTCTAAATATTTAGAAAAGAATCAAAATAAATTCGTAAATCTTTTTAATAAATTTGGCGATGAAGAATATTCCACTTTTGAGGAAATTCTTGAAGAACATCATATATATAAAAATGAAAGATATACTTTTATAAAAGGCGACATCGTTTTTAAAATTAATAATCAAATAATTAATCTTAGAGATTTAGACTTTGAGTTTTCGTTAAATTCAAAAGAAATAAAAGAAATAGAAATTTTATCAATTGGAAACGAAAAAGCTATTACAATTGAAAACTTAACGACATTCAATTATTTTTCTAATGATGAATATTTAAAAATTTATCTTTCTGGTTTTCATAATAAAGACAAAGAAAATATTATTAATAAAATTAATGAATTCAAGAAAATGAAGTGGTTCCATTTTGGTGATATTGATGCTGGTGGATTTAAGATTTATTTAAATTTAATAAATAAAACTGGAATAGATTTTTCGTTATATTTAATGAATAAAAATGTATTAGAAAAGTATGAAGAATCATGTGAATTTTTAACTAAAAATGATGTGAAAACTTTAGAGAATTTAATAAGCAAATGCGATAATGAAGAAATAAAAGAAACGATTGAATACATGCTAAAAGAAAATATAAAGCTTGAGCAAGAAGCAATTAAAAAAGAGGATTTTATTTAATATGAAATTAGTAATCGGAGAAATATTAATTGATCTTATAGAACAAAAACCAGGCACATTTTATTATTCTTTAGGTGGTGCTCCTTTTAATTTTAGTAGTAATTTAACTAAATTTTGCGAGGATATTACGTTTTTTGGTACTGTTGGAAATGACTTTTTTGGAAATTATATTATTAATGAAGTACCTAGCGATAAACATTTAAGCATATGTTTAGATATTAAAAATGATGTAAATACAACACTAGCAATAAATGCTAAAAATAAAGAAGGTGAAAGAGATTATTCTTTTTATAGATGCAACACAAGCGACTATCAAATTAATTTTAATAGACTCAATGAGATAGATTTAAATAAATTTGATTATGTTCATATCGGTAGTCTTATGCTTTCTAAAACTGAGATTCAAAATGATTTAGATAAATTTTTAATAAAATGCTTTTTAGCTAAAAAAATTATTTCTTTAGATATAAATCTAAGAAAAGATTTATATGAAACTGATGAAGAAATAATTAAAACTTATTTTCACTATTTTAACTTAATTGATATCTTAAAATTTTCTGAAGATGAAATTAATTTTTTAACTTCTTCAGCTTCTTATAAAGATGGATTAATTAAATTAAGAAAGATGTTTTTTAACAAAATATTTTTCGTAACTTTAGGTTCAAAAGGTGCAGCTTGTATGTATCAAGACAAAATCTTTTATGCTAAGGGAAATAAAATAAAACCAATTGATACAATTGGGTGTGGTGATTCTTTTTTTGCTGGAGCAATTCATACTCTAAGTAAAAACAAATTTAATTATTCTGATGATGTGCTTCTTAATACTTTAAAATTTGGGATTATATGTGGAGAAAAAACATGTAAAATTAAAGGTGCACTTAATGCATATAAAGATGAAAATGAGATTTTAGAAGGCATTAAAAACACTAAATTTGTCACTAAAATTGAAAAAGTAAAAATAAATTAAAACGCTTAAAAATTTTCATTAAGATTTTCATGAAAAATTAGTTTTAAAATAAGTAGAATAAAAATTTCTAATTTTATATACTATATACCTAATTTTGCAAGAATTTCTTTTCCTTTTTTTGATTGAGTTGTATCTAACCAAAAATCAGAATTTCTAGGATCTTTTA
>OJML01000579.1_pt1 | contig 21428 bp, 17 predicted proteins | sample 1597221 | NCBI WGS metagenome assembly OJML01 (sample SAMEA2452123, study PRJEB22498) | human gut metagenome | biome: human feces; feature: human gut; material: feces | place: Australia | collected 2012 | reverse complement strand
GGCGCTGTGCTCTCACCTGCGAACTTGCCGTAACGAAAATCTTCAGTTCGGCGTTAGGGAATACGGTGGTGCCGATGTCACGGCCATCCATCACGATGCCCTTGTCTTCGCCCATCTTCTGTTGCTGAGCCACCAGCGCCTCTCTTACGAAAGGAACGGCTGCCACAGGACTTACGTGGTTGGAAACCTCCAACGAACGGATTTCCTTCTCCACCAGTTCGCCGTTGAGATAGCAGTCTGGGCGACCGGTAGTAGCGTTAAACTTGAACGAAATCTGGATATTCGGCATCTCGGCTTCCAGTTCCTTCACCTTCACCTTGCCATCCTCCTCAAAGAGGTTGTGGCGCAGGGCGTAGAGGGTTACCGAACGGTACATGGCGCCTGTATCCACATACACATAACCTATCTCCTTGGCAAGATCCTTTGCCATCGTACTCTTTCCGCAGGAAGAGTAACCGTCTATTGCGATTGTAATCTTCTTCATTATTATTTATAGTTTATAATTTATAATTTACAGTTTATAGTTTATAGCTTACGTTTATCAGCAGACTGCTGCTGCTTACGTGATATTTTCCGTAAGCCACGTTGATGTGGAAGCGCTCCAGATTGATACCGCCACCAAACGAGAAGCCGGCTCCATGACTGCTTTCCTCGCCTTCGGTGCCGTTAGAAATCTGCATCTCGTCGGCTCTGCGGGCATTGTAGCCGCCGCCCAGCCAGAGGTTGTCGCCCAGCAGCAGTTCGGCACCTACCACAAGATGGTTCTTCAATCCCTTGTCCCAATGGTTCAGGTTCACCAGTGTGCCCGATACTCTGAACGGCATGTTCTCGAATCCCTTGGTTACACCCACCTGCAGGTCTATCGGCATCTTTTCGTAATCCTCGTTGTAAGCCTTTAGCTGTCCACCCAGGTTCTTTGCCACGGCAGAAAGCGACAGCTCCTGGTCGGGATCGTAATAGTTCAGACCCAGGTCGAAGCCCACGCCGATGGAATTATAGTCGCCGATGTATGACGTGATGAACTTCGCCGAGATACCACCCACGAAGTTCTTGCCCAGCATGTAGGAGAAATGTCCTGCCAGGGCAATATCCTTCGCCGAGAATTCACCCATCTGGATGTTGTTCTCATCGGTCTGCTTCATCTTTCCGTAATCCACATAGTTTGCCGAAACCGCCCACGACGCCTTCTCCTTCACGATGCGGTTGAAGGAAGCCGATGCCACGTTCACCCCCGACATGTAGTTCATGTAGTTGAGGTTGATGGTCTTGTCGCTTACCGAAGCCAACAGTGCCGGATTATGGAAAACGAGGGCCTCATCATCTTCTATCAAGGTGATGTTGTCGCCTCCCAAGGCTGCGGCATGAGCACTTACAGGCAGTCGGAGGAAGTTATATCCAGTTTGGCTCTCTTGAGCACCCATTTTTGTCGCAAAAAGCGTCAATATAATGGAAAAAACGATTTTTTTCATTTAAATACTTTAATTCTTTGGCAAAGATACTGCTTTTTTGAGAAATAAGACGTAAATTTGCATTGTTTTCGTAGAAAATAACGAAATGAATCGATAAATATTGCAGATTCCGGCTGAAAAAGCAGCTGCGGACATGCAATTAGGTTAAGTTAATGACGATTGAAAAGTGGAAATAAAAAAAACAAATAATGCACAGTTGGAGGACAAGAGGCTTACCTTCTTCCTCATCGGATTGCTCATCGCATTCACACTCCTCTTCGTGGGACTCCAGTATCAGAGAGGACCGCAGGGAGAGGAAGACCTAACCGAGGACTTTGAGGACTTGGCACAGGACCTGGATATGCAGACGCCACCCGACCAGAAGGATATGGTGAGTGCTGAGGCTATGTCGAAGGCTCCTGCCTCGGAGGCTATCACGCAGGAAGTGAAGCCCACCGAACAGCAGCAGGTGCAGAAGGCTCCCGAGAAGATAAGTACCACTACCAGCGAACTGGTGATTGGCGACGGTTCGGGAGTGGTGGAAGGTGCCGATGTAAAGGAGGCGGCTCCTGAAACGGCAGTAGACAACGCCGCCGGACAGGAACAGCCCATCAAGTTTACCGTGGTGCAGAAAATCCCGGAGTTCCCTGGTGGCTGGTCGGCTTTCATGCAGTGGCTTACCAAGAATCTGAAATATCCTGAGTCGGCACGGAAAAACAAGATTCAGGGCACCGTGGTGGTTTCCTTCATCGTGAACAAGGATGGCAGCATCGCCAGCACCAAGGTAAGCACATCGGCTGACCCCGTGCTCGACGCCGAGGCGCTGAGGGTGATGAAGATGATGCCGAAGTGGAAGCCGGGCATGGACCGCAACAAGGTGTGCCGCACGATGATTGCCGTCCCAGTGGTATTCAAACTATAAATTATATATTGTTCATTTTATACATTATAAATTATATATTCTAAATTGTATTTGATTATGAAGACATCTGATGAATTCTTAAGCATGGTGAATGAGTTCCTGGCTAACTTGCCATACGACCGCAAACCATATTCTCTATATGAGCCAGTGAAGTATGTTCTCTCTCTGGGAGGCAAGCGTATTCGTCCGGTTCTGATGCTCCTGGGCTACAACATCTTCAAGGAAGACCCGGAGAAAATCCTCATGAACGCCATCGCTTTGGAGACTTATCACAACTATACCTTGCTCCACGACGACCTGATGGACAATGCCGATCTTCGCCGTGGTCATGAAACCGTTCACAAGAAGTGGGACGCCAATACCGCCATCCTTTCGGGTGACAGTATGCTGGTGCTCGCCTACGACCGTATGGCTCAGTGCGACGACAAGCATCTTGCCAAGGTGATGAAGCTCTTCACCACCACAGCCCTGGAAATAGGCGAGGGTCAGCAGTATGACATGGAGTTTGAGACCCGCAACGACGTGAAGGAAGAGGAGTATATCGAGATGATCCGCCTCAAGACCAGCGTACTCCTGGCTTGTGCCCTGAAGATTGGAGCCATCCTGGCTGATGCTTCTGAGGAGGATGCTGATAATCTCTATAAGTTTGGCGAGCAGATTGGTCTGGCTTTCCAGTTGCAGGATGATTACCTGGATGTCTATGGCGATACCAAGGTATTCGGCAAGGCGATAGGTGGCGACATCACATCGAACAAGAAGACCTTCATGCTCATCAACGCCTTCAATCATGCCAACGATGCCCAGCGTGCGGAACTGCAGAAGTGGGTGGATGCCCAGGAGTTCGACCGCGAGGAGAAGGTGGCAGCCGTAACCCGTCTCTATAACGAGATTGGCATCGACAAGTTGGCGCAGGATAAGATAGCCTACTACTTCGAGCAGAGCAAGAAGTATCTGGATGCCGTAAATGTGCCTGCCGATCGCAAGGAGGAGTTGGCGAAGTATGCTCATAAAATGATGAAACGCCAGTACTAGTTAATAGTTTAAAGTTGATAGTTAATAGTTGACAGTTCAATGTTCAAAGTAATAGATACGCATACTCATCTCGATGCAGAAGAGTTTAATGAGGATAGAGCGGAGGCTTTCGCCCGAGCCAGAGAAACGGGGGTAGGCAAGGTATTCTTGCCAGCCATCGACGTGAAGACTACGCACGCTGTGCTCGCCCTGAGTCGGGAATATCCGGGCTACGCCTATCCTATGATTGGTCTGCATCCCGAAGAGGTGAAGGAAGACTGGAAGGAGCAGCTGGCAGAACTCAGGAAGATGCAGATTTCCGATTTTATCGCCGTCGGCGAAATCGGACTGGATTATTACTGGAGTCGTGAATTCGAGCACGAGCAGCTGGAGGCATTCGAAGAACAGGTGAAGTGGGCGATAGAAACCCGTCTGCCCCTGATGATTCATTGCCGCAAGGCACAGAACGAGATGGTGCACTTGCTCCGCCAGTATCAGAAAGACCTGCCTGGCGGCGTGTTCCACTGCTTCACAGGCAATCAGAAGGAGGCAGAAGAACTCCTCTCGTTCGATAACTTCGTGCTGGGCATCGGCGGTGTATCCACCTTCAAGAGCAGTCATCTGAGAGAAGATCTCCCTGCCGTGGTACCGATGAACCGCATCGTGCTGGAAACCGACAGCCCTTACATGGCTCCCGTCCCATTCCGAGGCAAGCGTAACGAGAGCGCCTTCGTGGTAGAAGTACTTAAAACCTTGGCGAAAGCCTATGGCGTAAGTGAAGAAGAATTTGCCAAGCAAACCAATGAAACCGTAGAAAGAGTATTCCATATAGAATAAATATAAACTTTTAAAATATAAATCCTTAACCAAACTATTCATTATGACTAGAAAAATGTTGATGGCAGCCCTCCTGATGGCTGCATTTGCACAGGGCACTCAGGCACAAGACCTGAGCGGCCAGCGTTCTGAAAAGCAGGACGTGAACATGATTCCGGGCAAGAAACTGGATCATCACGGACTCATCGTGAGCCCTACACCACATCTCCTGAATGTGGATGCTGCTAACCGACTCGACCTGCAGAATGGCGTCAAGGTAATCGACAAGAAAGGCAAGTTTGCCGACGACGTGAAGTTTCTTACCGCTAACGCTAAAGGCGTTCGCCTGACCATCGATTTCGGCGAAAAACTGGCAGCCAAGGCTGGTGTGAAGCCTGTTTCGGGTGCCTACAGCCTGAAGGCTGATGCCAAGGGAATCCAGATTGTGGGCTACGATGAGCGTGGTGCCTTCTATGGTCTGCAGACTCTGCGCCAGATTGTAAACAGCGAGATGGCGAAGGGCCAGATGCCTTACACCACCTGTAATGACTACCCTGATCTTCCAAACCGTGGTGTGGTAGAAGGTTTCTATGGCGAGCCTTGGTCGCATCAGGTGCGTCTTTCCCTCATCGACTATTACGGAAAGAACAAGATGAACACCTATCTCTATGGTCCGAAGGATGACCCATATCACAGTTGTCCTAACTGGCGTTTGCCTTATCCGGAGAAAGAGGCTAAGAACATCAGCGAACTCGTTCAGGCTTGTCGCCGCAACCGAGTAGACTTCGTGTGGGCTATCCATCCGGGACAGGACATTAAGTGGAACGAGGAAGACTATCAGAACCTGGTTCACAAGCTCGATCTGATGTACGACCTCGGTGTGCGATCTTTCGCCATCTTCTTCGATGATATTTCCGGCGAGGGTGCCAACCCAGTGAAGCAGTCGGAACTTCTCAACCGACTCGAAAAGGAATTTGTGAAGGCTAAGGGCGATGTTACTCCGCTCGTGATGTGTCCTACCGATTACACCCGTCTCTGGGCGAATCCAAAGCCAACCGGTTCTCTCGCCATCTTCGGCAACACCCTCGACCCATCCATCAATGTATTCTGGACGGGTGATGTGGTTTGCAGCGACCTGACCCGCGAGACTCTCGACTGGGTGAATTCCCGCATCAAGCGCCCAGCTTACTACTGGTGGAACTTCCCTGTAACCGATTATGCCCGCCATATCATCATGCAGGGGCCTACCTACGGTTTGCAGACCGACCTGACCAACAAGGATCTCTGCGGTTTCGTCAGCAACCCGATGGAGCACGGAGAGGCATCTAAACTGGCACTCTACGGTGTAGCCGACTATACCTGGAACATCGCCAACTATAATCCGCTCGACAACTGGGAGCGTGGTCTGGTAGATCTCACCCCAGAAGCACACGAGGCATATCGCACCTTCGCCATGCACTCTTGCGATACCGAGACCGGTTATCGCCGCATCGAATCATGGGAGACCAAGAGTTTCCGCATCGATAACTTCACAGATGCAGAGTTCAATGCCCTGCAGAGTGAGTTTGTAAGAGTGAAGAATGCGCCTGCCCAAATGGAGGCAAACTGCAAGAATGCCCTGCTGATGAAGGAACTTCGCCCATGGCTCACAGAGTTTGGCAAGTTGGGCGACCGTGGCTTGAAGACCATGACTCTCATCAAGGAATATAAGGCTGGCAACGACCAGGCGTTCTGGGATGGCTATGTCAACAACCGCATGAGCAAGGAAGATGTGGCTGCTTACGAGAAGCACAAGTCTGGTACCATGGTATTGCAGCCATTCTACGAGCAGTCGATGGATGACATGGCATCTGGCTTCTTCAAGAAGTTGACCGGCAAGGTTCCTGCCTTCTATAAGGGCATCGGTACTTATGCCACTTTGAGAACCACCCAAAGCAAGGCGATGTTCGACAACGATTCTACCACCTATTATACATCGGGCAACGGTCAGAACACAGGCGACTGGATTGGTGCCGACCTGGGCTGCGTGCGTCAGGTATCTGAGGTAAGAATCCTCCAGGGCCGCAACTCTGTGGATGATGTGGATTACTTCGACAACACCGTATTGGAGTATTCTCTGGACAGAAAGGAATGGAAGGCGCTCACAGGCGAGTTGAAAAAACAGTATATTATCAACTGGAAGACCGACACCCCTGTTGAGGCTCGCTATATCCGCATCAAGAAGTTGAAGTCAGACAAGCGCAACTGGGCTGCTGTCCGTACCTTCGAGGTGAACCCAACCACCCCAGAGCGTCTGAGCTTCCCTGTTGAGGCTGGCAATCTGCAGGCAGCGATGTATGGTTTTGATGAGAATCCATGCACTTCTTTCACCAACGATGGTGTTCTTTCGTTTGGTGTAGAGAAGGATGTAAAGGGGTACACCCTGCTCTTGAAGTTGGCTCCAGGCAAATCATTGGTATGTCGCCAGCTGAATGCCAAGGGCAAGGTTTTGGCAACAACCCTCATCGACCAGTCGTTCTGCAAGATAGAATTAGTGAAGAAGGCAGCGAAGATTCAGCTGGATGGTTCAGCCGAAATCTTCGAGATTATTCCTGAGAAGTAGGATTATTATATAACAAAAATGATGGTCTCGCGTTTTGTGAGGCCATTTTTTTGTCTTGATAAGGGGTTATATGCCACAAAATGGTGGCGTATAGCCCCTTTGTTTAATTTGAAAAACGCAGAAAAAGAGGGGGAAATTTTGTTTGTGGGGGGGGGTAAATTCTGTTTAAATTGCTGTCGCATTCCTAGGCAAATGGACACCTAAGTATATTTTGTTGACGCCACTTTTGATTTTTTTTTGTATATTTGCAACATGAAAGTTAGAACAACGTTTCTTACCTTTACAATATAAACTAAAGAAATAAATATGGTGAATTATTTGACAACACAGATTAAGCTATTGATATCGATGCTTGCAATCATCCTTCCTTTTTCGGTTGCGCAAGCAGAAGAAAAAGAAGATGGAATGACTGGATCGCAAGGCTGGTATGCCGGTGTAGAGGCAGGAATGCCTTTTGGCTTCTCTACCTTCTCGAGTTTCGGACACGACAAGACCCGACTCGGTTGGGCAGCCGGATTTTACGGCGGCTATCGTTTCAATAATATATGGTCGGCTGAGGTGTCTGCCAAATACGGAGAGATGAACCTGTCGGCGCAAGACTGCTGCGCAGAACGCAACTACTGGCTGGGAAGCGATGGCGTAGTCTATAAGGCAAATGTCTTGAACATGGATTGCTGGGAGTATACCCATCTGAAAAGCCATGTCAGGATGGCACAGTTTGGGGCAAGAGTCAATATCAATCTGCTGGCTCTGTTACCTCAGACGGCAAACTGCCGTTGGGAGGTGGCAGCCTCTCCTCATTTGTATGTGGTCACCACCAAGGCTGATATCCAGAACCTGGCGGATGATAAAGAGGTAAAGAAGGGTTCCACCAACTGTCACCTGGGATATGGAGCAGATCTGCAGGTGGGCTATCAGCTGAATGCTCGCCTGAAACTGGGTATCTATTCGGGATTGACCCGACTCACGGGTAAACGCCTGGATGGTATGCCGGAGTATCTGCACAAGAATAACTATGTATGGGAAAGCGGCATCAGACTGGGAGTGAATCTCTCAAAAGATGAAAAAGCCAGCAGAGTTGAGACAACAAAACATCAGTAACCCATAAAACAAGATAGAAAATGAAAGCAAAAAGAAAAAAAAATATCTGGCTATGGGTGCTGGCATGCATCCCATGCTTATTGACTAGTTGCGACCACAACGTGCATGATGTCGAAGGAGACGGAGCCCTGTCGATATCTCTCGACTGGGCTGACGAAGCCGACGAGGGCACGGAAGTGAAGGACGTGAAGACGTGGATCATGAATGCCGAAGATGGCACGCTGGTGGAGCAAAGCCAGCATGGCAGTGCGCCGGAAATGGCAAGCGAGCGATATGACATGCCCAAAGGTCACTATCGCATTCTCACTACCACCAACCTGGTGGCTCCGTTCACCATCAGTGAGCAGACTAGAGGCGTTGACAACATGAACAATCTGGTAATCGGTCTGTCGGGTACGGACGCAGCACCCGAACATGCCTATTATGGTGTAACAGACATTATCATAGACCATGAAAATGTGCACCATATCGTCAAAAGCGAAATGCGACGTGTGCTTGCCGAGCTCACCATCAACATAAAAGGGGCTCCTCTGCATACGGCTATCACGGGAAAGGTATTGAATGTTGCCACCGGACTGTTTGCCTTGCAGCAAAATGAAGATGGTACTTTCGGCACGCCAACAAGGACGAAGAAAGAATGCGATATTCCTGCCGGAATAACGATGTTGGATAACATGTTTATAACAAAACCAATATACCTGATGCCGACGTGCGATGGTGTTCAAAACACCAATCTGTTTATCGTGCTCAAAACTCCTGATGGTAACAGCACACGCTACGACCTGAAAGCTCCCGTGATGACCCCGAGCGGCAAGTATATTGTCAACCTGGAATACAGTGAGATGAAGCCGGAAATGAACCTTACGAGCGTCAAGATAGACGACTGGACTGAGGGTTGGGTATACTATGGTGAAATCTTTGATCCCGAGAACTAGGATGCCTTTCTCGAAACAAAGCTATATTTATAACAATGAAAAGTAATAACCAAATTATAAACATTTAATGAATATGAAAACAAAGTATTACATGATTGCTCTCGCAGCAATGACCATGACGCTGGGCAGCTGCTCAGACTCAAACAGCGAATTCAGCCAGGACTTCCTGGCAGATACTCCTATCAAGCTCAACGTTAGCGTGGATGAGCCAACAACACGTGCGGGATATTCTAATGACTTGAAGCCCGATGCGTTTTGGTTGTGGGTTTATCATGACGATAATCATAATGATAAATATAATTATGACATTTTAGCAGAAAAGGTTGGGGATACTTGGAAGACCTACGACCTTAACGCATATTTTACTAATCAGACTAAAAACGAGGTTACTATGCTTTGGGCAAATATGACGGATCTAGTAACCGTAAATGCTATGGTGAACAATAACCAAATTGAATCAGCTGATAACCAAATTGAATCAGTTGATTTCCCAACAGACCAGTCTGATGTGGAGCAACTGAAGAAAGCCGATATCCTATACATGCCCATTACTCAAGTTACACCGAATAAAGCTGGTATCAATGTGGAGTTTCAGCATATCACGAGTAAAATCAACCTCACCATCGAACTGGGTAGTGAGTATGAGTTTACCGATAAAATCGACCAGAAAATTACGGATGTGAAGATTGGTGGAACAATAGCTCAACTCTCTTTTGTTAATGATGATAAGGGAAATTATATAATAAAACCATTTTCACATGGTAAAGTCAAGTCTATCACGCCACTCTGTACCGGCACAACCCCTTACAGCAAAACAAACGGAGTCATCACCAAGGCGACTGCCACTTATGAGGCGATTCTGATTCCTCAAACCATCGCAAGCGGAAACTTTACTGTCAGCTTCAAGGTGGATGGCAAGCTCTATGAGTGGACATATAATAAGGAATTGACGCTGGCCTCAACCACCGCCTATACGCTCAAGCTGATAGCCGGAGACGACAAGGTGCAGCCTGTATCCTTCTCTGTTGCTCCATGGAACCCAGGAAATGGTGAAAACGGTGAAAAGAAAGAAACCGATTAAAGGAAAGACCCCCGAAAAAACAGATAATAACAACATAAATAACAAGAATATGAAAACAATGAAGATCATGAGACGATTGATGGGATGCGCAGCCGCCATTCTGGCACTGTCGGCATGCTCCGAATCAGAAGACCTCCTCTCTGCGTTCCACAGCGATCCTAACGCTGTGCGCATCACTGCGCAAGTAGGTAAAGCATCTGCCGATGGCTTCACCCGCAGCAATCCGCTGGGTACTGCTGAAGAGCAGGCGAAATTCAATGAGAATGATGAGATAAGCGTCCAGGCTGAAGGCCAGGATGCCGTGACTTATAAGTATGACGGCAAGGAATGGCAGCCACAGGGCAACAAGTTCCTGAAATGGGAAAAGGAGACGATGAATTTCACCGCCTACTACCCTGCTTCGTTCAATGGTACCATCACCCAGCCTACGGAATACAACAGCCTAGAATCGCTTGCTGCCGCCGACTTCATGTCGTTTAGAGGTGAGCAAACCAATCCCAAAGACAACAACAATCAACTTACTCTCGTCATGAATCGCATGATGGCGAGAGTGGTTGTAGAGATTGCTGGCTTCAACGACCAGTATACGAAGAATGCTACAGTCAACAGCCTCAGCATCTGTGGAGTGAAAGCGTATAAGCACAGCGATAAAAAGTTCTATGCCCTTATCAAGCCATGCACTGAAAGCTCCGCAACCTTCCTCTCTCTTGATGTAGCAGAAGGAGAAAGCAAAACAACAACAGAAACGCTCGCCGGCATCCCTGCACTCGAAGCCGGCAAGAGCTATACCTATAAGCTCACCGTTGGTAAGAACAAAATATCTGTTTCCGGTATTAGCGTTACACCATGGAATACGGGGACAATTACTGATAATGGTAAAGCAATTTATACCCCATACGTCACCTTTAAGGCAAATGGGGAACAAAAGTTTATGATGAACGCAGCTAATAATTACACCATCACAGGACTTCAGTATTCTGTGAATAATGGCAAATGGCAAGATGTTGTAAAAGGCAAAGGAGTCACCTTCGGTGGAACACATGGCGACCTTCGCTTACGTGGCACAAACACTAATGGAACTGCGATTAATGCGTCTCAAAATTCAAACATCACATTTACTAATCGTACTGTGAATGTAGCTTGCACAGGCGACATCCGCACGCTGCTGAACTGGGAAAAATATAAAACTGTAGATACCAAAAATGCCAAATTCTGTTATTTGTTCGATGGTTGCAGTGTATTAACCTTTGCCCCAGAATTGCCTGCTACAACATTAGCAGAAGACTGCTATCATGGAATGTTCTGGTATTGTACAAATCTCGAGTCTGCCCCTGAATTGCCTGCTACAACATTAATGAAAGACTGCTATAATCTAATGTTCGGTTATTGTGAAAAATTATCAACCGTTACAATGTTGGCACCAAGCACAGAAATTACAGGAAAAGATAACTGTGTTTATAAATGGCTTGAATTTGCCGGAACCAAAGCAAGCTCCCGCACACTCAAAGTAATGGATGCGGATGCCTATAATGCGTTGGAAGGCACTGGTTATCTCCCTGACAAGTGGAAGAAAGGCGCTGCTGGTACTACCGTGCTGAATAAAGACAACACCGAAATAAAATAGAACAGAACCCATCAGATAATGTATAATTTATAAATAAAAGAATAAACATGAAAACAAAGTATTACATGATTGCTCTTGCAGCAATGACCATGACTCTGGGCAGCTGCTCAGACAACGAGAATACAATAGGCACCGAAGCGCCTAAGTCAATCACCGTTTCTACAAGCATCGGCAAGATGACCCGTATCACTACGGACGCTAAGGGAACACAGACTTTCTCTGAAGGAGATGAAATCAGCGTGTATGCCTGGACAGGAAGTGCAGAAAATGTTCCTGCTGCCGCTGGAAGAGTGGTGAACAACGCCATCAACAAGCTCACTGACAAGGTTTGGGTGGCTACCCCACAGATGCTGTGGAAGAACAATGTGGATCAGCATTACTTCATCGGCATCTACCCTACCAAGAACGTTGACAACCTTACTGCTGACACCTATACCTTCAATGCAGAAAACCAGGCAGCAAGCGACCTGCTGGTGGCTGTAAACGCCAAGGGCCTCTCCTATACCAAGGATGCCAAGGACCCCGTGCAGCTCGAATTCACCCACGTGATGGCAAAGATGGTGGTGAACCTTTCCTACAAGAACCAGTGGGGCGGCACTCCTACCGTAAAGAACGTGGTGGTTTCGGATGCCATAAATGAGGCTACCATCAACTACCTCACCAAGGCAGTGACCCCTACGACTACAGCCAAGGCAGATTTCGAGGTTCCTGCTACGACAGCCAACACCCAGTATGTTTCCGTGCTCATTCCTCAGAATGGCATTCAGAAGATTGCCATCACCATCGGCGATAAGACTTTCATCTACGACAACAAAACTCCGTTCACGTTTGAGAGCGGCAAGATTACCACCATCAACCTGGAGGTAGGTCGTGACCAGGTGATTCTCGACGAAGTTAAGATTTCTGATTGGGCAGAGGGCAACACCTTCCATGGCGAGGCATTCGATTAAAATCGGAGAAATATCAATAAGATAAGATTATAACATAACATTAAAAACAGAACGATTATGAAAGCTATCAAGTTTTTCGCAATATCAGCCATGGCTGCAGCCATGATTACCAGTTGCTCTACTGATGATGAACTGTCACAGAGCAATTATCCTAGTGATAACATCGTCCGCGTTACAGCAGGAGTGAACAATGCCAAGACCCGTGCTGATGTAAAGTATTCACCAATGGACAAGCCTTTCTCCCTGACCATCGTGAACAGGAATGCTTCGAAATATACCTATACAGATAAGGTGTTCTCAAAGAGTTCTGGCGACTGGGCTTGCTCAGATACTCTGCTTTGGCAGGATGACAAAACTCCTGTAGATATCGTGGCTTTTGCTCCGGCTCAAGAAAACAAATTCAATGGTGTTTGTGATAATGCTGGAAATATCAAGCCTATAGCTTATAGCGTGGCTGACGACCAGTCTACAAAGTCTGACAACAACGACTTGTTGTACAATTATACTCCTAGCTTTGTTCCTGGCGGCACAAATCTCGACGAGAAAGGAAGGCTGAGTATCCAGTTCAATCATGCTTTCTGTATGATTGATATCGTTGTGACTTTGGGAACCGAGTTCAACAAGCCTAAGGTTCTTGATGATTCTCCTATCGTAAAGGTGACCTTAGATGGAACAAAGATTGCGGCAAATGTAGATGTTAAAAACGCTGCTAGTGTCGTAACTGCCAGCGAAACAGCTACCCCTACCACCATTACCACCACCAAAGGTACCTTCACCAAGGCTGCAAATGAAGAAGCTAACGCCAAATCATGCTTCTCTTGCATTGCCATCCCACAGAAGGTTGCAGCCAACACCTTCAAGGTGTCTTTGATGACAGCCGGCAAGCTCTATGAATGGACTTCTGCAACCCCTGTCGAGCTGAAGAGCGGCTACAAATATACCCTCGAACTTAGCATGGGTAATGATGTGGTATTGTTAAAGAATGGTAGCATCTCCGCTTCTCCATGGACAGAAGGAGACACTGGTGACAAGCCTCTTGAGACAGACTAAAGAATATGAACTTAAAATAGAACAACTATGAAATATCAGAAGATATTGGGTCTTGTAGCAACAGCCGGCTTATTGCTGGCTGGCTGCGCTACAGATTCCGACAACAGTAATACATGGCTCAGCGACCCGAATGCCGTTCACGTATCGGCTTCGGTGGGCAGCATCTTTACCCGAAGCAATCCGGCTGCAGCAGATGAAGCCGGACAGAAGAGTTTTAATAAAGGTGATGTGATGGGTGTCAGCAACAATGGCACATCGCTCAACTATACCTTCAATGGCACCGACTGGCAGCCAGGTAATGGAAGTTATCTGGTTTGGGATGCTAGCAACCTCACTTTCCAGTGCTGGTATCCTGCTGATGGCAATAATTCCTTCAGCAAAGGCTATATCCAGGAAGACCAGAGCAGTAAAGAGGAGATTGCGAAATCAGATTATATGACGGCAGCGACCACCCTTCCTAAAATTCCTGATAGCCGCCAGCTTGATGTGACATTGGTGCGCAAGACTGCCCGTCTGATTCTCAATATCCAGAGTTTCAACGACCAGTTCACCGACGACACCAAGGTCAACCATATCCGCATCGCAAGTAATGCATCTACTGATGCCAGCGAATCATCTACCGTCAACATCAAGCCTTTGCAGAAGGGCGAGGGTGGAATTGGCACAACCTATACTGCCCTGGTTGCTCCTGGAGAAGTAGAGGGAAAGCTCTATTTCGAAGCTGAAGGAACCACCGAGACTCCGCTCGTTGTCAAGACAGGAACATTGGAAGCTGGCAAGAGCTATACCTACAATCTTATTGTGGGTAAGAACAAGGTAACTATAGGTAATGTTACTGTGGCTGAATGGGGAAAAGGAGATATTGAAGGCGGAAAGGCATTTTATGCCCCATACGTCACCTTTACAGCAGAGCAACCTCAGACTTTCAAGATGACGACCGAAGAAAATTATAATATCTCTGATCTTGAGTATTCTGTGAATAATGGCAAATGGGCAACTGTCGAGGCAGGCACAGAAGTTACCTTCGGTGGAGCAAATGGCACCCTTCGTTTACGTGGCACGAACATTAATGGAACAGCATCTGGATCGTTTGTATATTCAACCATCACATTTACTAATCCAAATGTGGAAGTAGCTTGCACAGGCGACATCCGCACGCTGCTAGACTGGAGAAACTATAGTACAGTAAATACCCAAAATGCCAGATTCTGTAGATTGTTCGATGGGTGCAAAGTATTAACCTCTGCCCCAGAATTGCCTGCTACAACATTAGCAGATAACTGCTATGTTGGTATGTTCCATGGTTGTACAAGTCTCACGGCTGCCCCAGAATTAAAGGCTACAACGTTAGCAGACTACTGCTATAATAATATGTTCGAAGATTGTACAAGTCTCACGGCTGCCCCAGAATTAAAGGCTACAACGTTAGCAGACGGATGCTATTATAACATGTTCTATGGTTGTATAAGTCTCGAAAAAGCCCCAGAATTAAAAGCTACAAAGTTAGCAAACTACTGCTATTCTGCTATGTTCTATGGTTGTACAAGTCTCACGACTGCCCCAGAATTAAAGGCTACAGAGTTAGCAGCAAGCTGCTATTTTTGTATGTTCTATGATTGTACAAAATTGTCAACCGTCACTATGTTGGCACCAAGCGACCAAATTTCGAAAGCAACTAGTTGCTGCGATAATTGGTTGGATAATGCCGGAACCGACGAAACCATAACTTCCCGCACACTCATAGTAACAGATGAGGCTGCCTATACTGCATTGAAAAGTGAAACATATTATCTCCCTACCAAATGGCAGATAAGCAATTGCACTGTTCTTAATAAAGACGGCAATGCAATAACAGAATAATAACCAAGAGCGCAACCCCGCAAGGCGTCCCGGCGGAACGCCTAACGGGGAACGCCCATAACTCTAAAAACATAGCGAGATGAAAGCAATACAATTTTTCGCAATAACGGCATTGGGGGCTGCCCTGTTTGCCAGTTGCTCCAACCAGGAGGAACTGGCAACGGGCAGCTATCCTAGCGACAACCTCATCCGTGTTACTGCCGGAGTAAACAACGACATGACACGCGGCGATGAGGCGACGGCTACTGCATTGACCCAAAATTTCTCGCTGACTGTGGTGAACAATACGAATGATAAATACAGTTATGCCAACGAGATCTTCTCATTGAGCAGCGGCACCGAATGGACCTGCACCAACAAACTGTTGTGGCAGAATTTAACAACCCCGGTTGAAATCGTGGCTTTGTATCCCGCAACGGATGCCAATACATTCTCCGGCGTGTACTCAAAAGAGAACAACACCATCGGCACGATTACTTATGGCGTAAACCCCGATCAGAGCACAGACAATGATGCTAACGACCTGCTCTTATATCATAGCGCCAATTTCGTACCGAAGAATGATCTGAAAGAAGAAAAACTGGATATCCAATTCAATCATGCCTTCTGCCGGGTTGATATCGAAGTAACCATCGGCACCGAGTTCAATGCAACCAATGGTCTTGCAGAAAATCCTATCCAAGGAATCAGGGTAGAAGGAACAAAGATTGCTGCTGATATCAATTTAGCCTCAGCACCTCCTACCATTACCGCAAAAGGAGAGGCAGCCAGCATCATCCCTACCCCAGGCAATTTCACCCCGGCAGCCAGTGCTTCGAATCAAGCCGTAGCCAGATATTCCTGCATGGTGATTCCGCAAACCGCCGACTTGAACATTGTGCTGCATACCAGCGACAGGGAATATGAATGGACTGGCACAGAGATGGCGTTGGAGAGCGGCAAACAATACACCCTGCAGCTGAACATGACCAATAAGTCAACAACGGCAAGGAAGTTCATCCTCAGAGAGAGAAAGTGAAAAGATAACGCAAAAAGAGACAGAACATGAACAAGACGATAAAACTCCTTTGCACATGGGCAGCCGGCCTGCTCCTGGCAGGATGCAGTTCGGAAGCTGATATGTCAAAGCTGATGGATTGGCAAAGCAATCCCGATGCCGTTCACTTCACGGCATCGGTGACTCATGCCACCACCCGAACCAATCCTGCTGCAACAGATGATGCCCAGACGAAATTCAACAATAACGACCAGGTTACCGTGTCTAACAATGGTAACCAGGCCGACTACACCTATAACGGAACGTCATGGGCTCCTGCCGAAGCCAACAAGTATCTGTTATGGGACAGATCCAATCTGACCTTCAACTGCTGGTATCCTGCCGATGGCAAGAACACCGCCACCGTAGGTTATCTGACTGCTGACCAAAGCTCAGCGGAACTCATGGCGAAGTCTGATTATATGAATGCAGAGAAAACTCTCAAAACAGCTGATGAAGCTCTCAACTTCAATCTGGAGCGCAAGACAGCCCGCATAATTCTCAAAATCAGCGGATTCACAAATCAGTTTGAACCCACCGCTACCATCAAGCACGTGCGCATCGTCAGCAAGGCTTCAACGGAAGAGGGTGAAGCAAATACCATCGACATCACGCCATTTGCTCAAAATGGCGAAAGTGAAATCGGTAGTGTCGGCACTACCTATACTGCCCTTGTAGCCCCAGGCGAAGTAGTTGCCAAGCTTTATTTCACCGATGATATGAGCGATGCAAAACCTCTTACGATGACAACAAACGTCACCGCAGCTGGCAGCAGCTATATCTATAATCTGACCGTGAGCAAGGAAAAGATTAAAGTAACAGGAGTCACAGCAGGAGCATGGACTGCCAGCGGAACTACGACAGGTGATTTAGTAGTAGCCGGGATTCCATACGTCACCTTTAAAGCAGAGCAACCTCAGACTTTCAAGATGACGGCCAAAGGTGGTTATGAAATCACAGGTCTTCAGTATTCTGTAAATTATGGGGAATGGAAGACTGTTGCGGCAAATGAAGAAGTTACCTTCGGTGGAACAAATGGCACCCTTCGTTTGCGTGGTACAAACACTAATGGAACAGCGTCTGAATGGTCTGGATATTCAACCATCACATTTACTGATAAAACTGTGAAAGTAGCTTGCACAGGCGACATTCGCACGCTGCTGGACTGGAGAATCTATAGTACAGTAAATACCCAAAATGCCAAATTCAGTTATTTGTTCTATGATTGCAGTGTATTGACCTCTGCCCCAGAATTGCCTGCTACAACATTAGCAGAAAACTGCTATGATGGCATGTTCTTTAATTGTACAAGTCTCACCTCTGCCCCAAAATTGCCTGCTACAACGTTAGCAGGAAGCTGCTATAATAGCATGTTCTCTGGTTGTACAAGTCTCACGGCTGCCCCAGAATTGCCTGCTACAACATTAGTATATAGCTGCTATCTTAATATGTTCCTTGGTTGTACAGGTCTCACGTCTGCCCCAGAATTAAAGGCTACAACGTTAGCAGGAAGCTGCTATTATGGTATGTTCTATGGTTGTACAAGTCTCACAGCTGCCCCAGAATTAAAGGCTACAACGTTAGCAAACTACTGCTATAATAGAATGTTCTATGGTTGTACAAGTCTCACAGCTGCCCCAAAATTAAAGGCTACAACGTTAGCAAACTACTGCTATTATGATATGTTCAGTGGTTGTACAAAATTGTCAACCGTCACTATGTTGGCACCAAGCGACCAAATTTCGAATTGCTGCGATAATTGGTTGGATAATGCCGGAACCGACCCAACCGTAAGTTCCCGCACACTCATAGTAAGTGATGAGGCAGCCTATAATAAATTGGTAAGCGTAGGTGTTCTTCCCGCAGACTACTGGCAGAAAGAAAATTGTACTGTCAAAGCAGCGAACGGAACAGATATTAAATAATTGAGCTTTCGCAAGTAAGCCCCACACGCCCTGAAGGGGCAGAAGCTCCTAGCCCAGGGCAACACCCTGGGTATACATCGCAATCAGCAAGGCGCCCTGTAAGGGCAAAAGCTTTATAAACAATAATAATATGAGAACAATGAAAATAATGAAACGAATGATGGGGCTCGCAGCAGCCATTCTGGCGCTGTCGGCCTGCTCCGAGTCAGAAGACCTCCTCTCTGCATTCCACAGCGACCCTAACGCTGTGCGCATCACTGCGCAAGTAGGTAAAGCATCTGCCAATGGCTTCACCCGCAGCTATCCGCTGGGGGATGCCGAAGCACAGAAGAAGTTTAAAGAAGGTGATATGATCAGCGTCCAGGCTGATGGCCAGGATGCCGTGACCTATCAGCTCGTAGGCACAGAATGGCAGCCGCAAGGCGGCAAGTTCCTGAAATGGGAAAGCAATGAGATGACTTTCACCGCCTACTACCCTGCTTCGTTCGATGGTAACCTCGACTACGTCACCCTGCCTAAGGAATATGATGAGACTTCGCTTGCTGCCAACGACTTCATGTCGTATAGCGGCAAGCAAAGCAATACCAAAGGCAATCAACTTTCTCTCATCATGGAGCGAAAAATGGCGAGAGTGGTAGTAGAGATTGATGGCTTCAACGACCAGTATGCCGGAGCTACAGTAAATAGCCTCAGCATCTGTGGTATAAAAGCGTATAAGCACACCGATAACAAGTTCTATGCCCTTATCAAGCCATGCACTGCCCAAAACTCCGCAACCTTCATCTCTCTTGATGTAGCAGAAGGAGAAAGTAAAACAATAGAAAAGCTCACCGGCATCCCTGAGCTTACAGCCGGCAATAGCTATACCTATAAGCTCACCGTTGGTAAGAACAAGATTTCCGTTTCCGGTATCACCGTGGCAGATTGGACTGGTGGAAAAATTACTGGTGGCAAAGCAGAATATAAAGCTCCCCCATACGTCACCTTTACGGCAGACGAGGAACAAACGTTTATAATGAGCGCCAAAAACAGCTACAAAATCCCAGGACTTGAGTATTCTGTGAATAATGGTACATGGAAAAAAGTTGTGACAGGCGAAGCTGTTACCTTCGGTGGTAATAATAACGGTACTCTCCGTTTGCGTGGTAAGAATAATCTGGAGGGCACATCAAAACAGTACAGTGCATATTCTCAAATTTCTTTCGGTAAAACTGATGTAAATGTGGCATGCACAGGCGATATTCGCACATTGTTGGACTATACTAACTATAAAGATGTTGCAACAAAGTCTGCTAGATTCCGCCATTTGTTTGAAGATTGCACACAATTAACCTCAGCTCCTGATTTACCTGCTAAGACATTGGCAGATGGATGCTATAGTTACATGTTCTCTGGTTGTAGTAAACTTGAAACTGGACCGAAAGAATTACCTGCCATAACATTGGCAGATGACTGCTATAGTCACATGTTCTCTGGTTGTAGTAAACTTGAAACTGGACCGAAAGAATTACCTGCCACAACATTGGCAGAAAGCTGCTACATGGGTATGTTCCGAAATTGTACTAACCTCAAAAATGTTCCAGACGAACTCCCTGCTAAGACAATGTTCAAAAATTGCTACCTCAATATGTTCACGGGTTGTACTTCTCTTGAAGGAGGTCCAAAACTGCCTGCTACGACATTGGCAGAAAGCTGCTACAAGAACATGTTTGAGGGTTGTACAAAGCTTAAAACAGCTCCAGAGCTAAAAGCCATGTCTTTAAAGAAATCATGCTATCATGCTATGTTCTGGGGTTGTACTTCTCTTACAGCTGCGCCAGATTTACCAGCAACAGAATTAGCAGAATACTGCTATACAACTATGTTCAATGGTTGTAAGAACCTTAAAACTGGACCGGTAAAATTACCTGCCTTGAAATTGGCAACAAGATGTTACGATAGTATGTTCTTCTATTGTTCTTCTCTTCAAACAGCGCCAGATTTACCAGCAACAGAATTGACAGAATACTGCTACAATGGTATGTTCTGTGGTTGTGAGAAATTGAGTTCTGTTAAGATGTTGGCACCAAGCGACCAAATAAAAAGTGTTGGGTTCTCAAGTTGGTTGTCAAAAGCCGGAACCAGTGCCGCATCTCGCAAGCTAATAGTACTAGATGAGGCTGCCTACAATGCGTTGGTAACTGCAGGTCTTCTTCCTGCCAAATGGAAGACAGACCAATGCACCGTGCAGTATGCCCCAAAACAATAACATCCCCAAAAAGGGTCTATATGCCACTCTTCATCGTGGCGTATAGACCCTCTCTGTTATCTTATACTTCCTTCCGCAATATAACTCTTACTTGAATGAAACAAATTCAAAAAGTTCAAGATAGAGTTTGGTAATATCGTTTGGGGAAAGAATTGGGATTTGATATTTCCAATAGATAAGTTATATGCAGGCGTTTGCTGCTAAATAAGAAGAGGCGGCATAAGTGCATAATACAGCGCCTTTTACCGCACCTCACAGGAAACACAAGGGGCTATATGCCACGATGAATAGGTGGCGTATAGACCCTTGTCATTTCCTGCGGAGTGAACTTGGCTATCTCGCCTTCCTCGAAGAGGCGGTCGAAACCGAAGTCGGTCAGCAAGCTGATGTATCTTTCTTCTACCTGCTTCATACGCTTTATGTTTTTATTTGTTATGCAAAGATTATGCCAGCGAGCGCAATGAAAGCTTGCTTTCTGATTGCCGAGCGCCGCACAATCTTCTGCAAAGATACGCTGAATATTTGTAACTTCCAAATTTTCAGGGCTGTTATAGTATTGTCAGACTCTCCTGACAGATGGAAAATTTAAACTATATACTAGCGTTTCTGCAAAAAAAAACAGTTTTTCCTTGGTATTTTCAGAGAAAAATCGTATATTTGCCGACAGATATTAATTATCTCAATATTTGGCCATGGGTAAATATATTAACCCCTTTACCGATTGGGGCTTCAAACGCCTCTTCGGACAAGAATTCAGCAAAGACTTGCTGATTAGTTTCTTGAACGACTTGTTGGTTGACGAAATGCATATCAGGGATG
>OJML01000569.1_pt1 | contig 21591 bp, 17 predicted proteins | sample 1597221 | NCBI WGS metagenome assembly OJML01 (sample SAMEA2452123, study PRJEB22498) | human gut metagenome | biome: human feces; feature: human gut; material: feces | place: Australia | collected 2012 | reverse complement strand
AACTAGGTAAAAATCATCTTTTTTCTTTACTGGAATTCTGGTTAAAATCATAATTTACCCCTCTATATTGTACACAAACTCACGACAACTCACAACAAATATATGTAAAAAATTTGACTTTTTTATTTTTACAAAAAAAGTCGATGGTTATCGACAATTTTTCAATATCTTATGGCTTTTAGATTAGGCTATTTTGTAAAAGTTCCGGATTTAAACAGCAAGAAGAAAATAATATTATGGAAAACATTATTTATAATGAGCTTGCTAATCGAGGATATAGCGTTGATGTCGGTGTAGTAACTATAAGTGAGGAAAACGACAATGGAAATTATGTTAAAAAGCAACTTGAAGTAGACTTTGTTTGCAATTTTGGCTATGAAAGATATTATATCCAATCAGCTTTAAATATTGATACTCGAGAAAAAAGAGAACAAGAGGAACGCTCTTTATTACGAATTGATGATAGCTTTAGAAAAGTAATTATTGTTAGAGAAAATATAATAAAGTGGAAAGATGAAAAGGGCGTTTTAATTTTGGGATTAAAGGAATTTTTGAATAACCCTGATTCAATTAAATCTTAAAAGTGTATGAATTTAAGTTTTATATATTGAATATAGAGGAAATTATTTTATAACTATATTTAAAATGTAAGATTATTATTGTAAAAAATAAAATTTTAAATTAGATATTTGCGGATAAGGTTATATTATTACAAGGACTTGCAAAAATTTTAGCTTGATGTGTATAAAGAAGTATTTTTTATGGATTTACAACTAAAAATACATTTAAAATTAGATTAACTAAATAAGTTTTTGGAGGCTAATAAATGGGTAAATGGATTTTGATGGTAGATGAAAATAAATATGAATTTGATAAATTTACTGATGCTATTTCGATGTTTAAGGCTGAAATTATTAAACATATAGAAGTTAATGATGAAGCTTATACTGATGGAGGAGAACCATTTTCAACTGGTTCATTTTTCTTTTATAAATATGATAAAGGCACGATTAAAGATGAAGAAATCGTTGCTGAAACAAGAATGAAAATGCTTTTCAGATCCTTAATTATAAGAGATTTAGATTATTCTATTGAAAATGCAATTAAATCAATAAAAGGTAATATTAATTATTCTGGTAAAAATGAATTTGATGATGAACTTAAAATTAATATTAAATCCAAACTCAGAGAAATATCTTTAGACATTATTTATAATGATGGAACTGACGATGAAAATTATCTAAGTTCAAACGCTTTTATTTTTGATGATCCTAGTATTGAATATTATTTTCTTTCTCATTGGATTATAAATACATCGCGAAGACACAACATTGGAAAAATTGTAGATATAAAAATTAGATTAAAACAAGAAGAAAAAGAAGTAATTTTCCATTCTTAATAGAAAATAGAAACAAAGTTGCTATAATAATTTTGCTCATAAATATTAGACTGCCGCGAGTCGTGTTAATGAAAGTTTGATTTCATGTATATATTTAGGAGGTAGTTATGAGCAAAAGAATTGATTCGCACTTAATTGGAAAAACAATTAGGGACCTTAGGTTAAGTAAAAACTGGACGCAGGAGCACTTAGCCGACATTGTTGGATATAGCGTAAGAAACTTACGACGTATCGAAAACGATGGAACGAAAAGCATTGACGTTGTTAATGCTTTTGCAGATGCTTTCGGAGTATCTGCACTTGACATCCTCGACGGAGGATGTTTTATATTCTCATTAAAAATAAACATTTTGATAAACCATTTACATAGCATTAAATATCGAATAATAATGAAATAAATATAAAAAAGGCTGCAAATTGCAGCTATTTTCATAATTTATTGCCTTTAATAAAAAAGACACTGGCGATTTTCATCATACAATATTTACTCTAATTTGTTATTCACACACTAGCACGTCAGGCTGAGTAAAAGGTAGCGAACCTAATACTTCTGAAATGGGTTATTTCTAACCGAACCTAGGAAGGAATTAAAATTATCCTTCAACCTTCAGGGAGCTTCAGCATAAAACTTTGCTACATACGTCATTACGTAAAGCCTCGACATTCCCCTACAAGAACCCACTAAGACAGTTATAGATAATTTCTTATCATCAAGTCACACACTTCCTTTAGGAACGAAGATATTAGTTTCCTAGGCTAATATCTTTACGTGGGATGTATTTCTACAGAGCCTCTTGTCGTGCCTGTCCGAATGGTTGTTTACATCGAAGAGCATATTGCGCCACTAACCATAGCGGTATTTTAATCCCGTAAACCATTTCTGGTCTTGTAATGCATATACAGTATCCCATACACGCTTCCTCTTTTGGCTAGGCCCCAGCCATCAGCAAGATGACTTCACTGGGTTCCAATGTGCTTAAAGTATAAAGCTAATTTATAGAAATATGTGAGGACGTCGTTTGTCCTTTTTAAACAAAATCTAACTAAAATATCTAACGCCAAACTTGCGGTTTATTTCGTGCCAAACTTGCGGTTTATTTCGTGCCAAACTTGCGGTTTATGTTTATAAAATATATACTTATTATTGAGGTAAATATGTATGGAAAAAGAATATATCGAAAGACTCTTTGACAAGGAACTTGAATTTTATTTAAAGACAGTTGGAGCCATACAAGTTGTTGGACCAAAATGGTGTGGCAAATCAAGAACCGCAAAAAGACACGCGAAAACCGTTATTGATTTAATGAAAAAGAAGGAAAGAGATCAATATGTTGAACTTGCTAAAAATGCACCTGAAGTTTTGCTAAATAGTGGAGAGAAACCAATATTGATAGATGAGTGGCAAGTCATTTCTTTCATTTGGAATTCGGTAAAGGAATGTGTAGATGAGAATGGTGGTTTTGGACAATATATTTTAACTGGAAGTGTAACAGATAACACCGCTTTAAATTCACTCGCAGGTGAAGAAAATGAAAAACATACAGGCACAGGCAGAATCATAAAGAGAATGATGAGACCAATGTCGTTATTTGAAAGTGGTGATAGCAACGGTAGTGTATCAATAATGGACCTAAAAGCTAATATTTTTAAGCCTACTATATGTGATAAAACTATTTATGATTATTCATTTCTAATATGTAGAGGCGGATGGCCTTTAGCAATTGATAAAGACATTGATGTTGCGCTACAACAAGCGAAAACATTTTATGATGGCCTCGTAAATGAAGACTTGTTTTCTTTAAAGGATATACCAATTAAAAAAGATGTAAAAAGAGCAAAAAAGCTATTAAAATCATATTCTAGGAATATATCAACGGAAGTTTCAAATGAGTCAATAAAGGCTGATTTAAGAGAAAATGGTGATGACATTGATAAAGATACATTTGTAAAATACCTTCTTGCTTTGCAACGTTTATATGTTGTCGAAGAGCTTGAAGCTTGGAACCCTAACTTAAGAAGCAAGACCGCGATTAGAGAGAAAAATACTAGACACTTTGTCGACCCATCAATCGCAACAGCTGCATTAGGAATAACACACGAAAGTATGTTTTCTGATATGAAAACGTTTGGGCTTTTATTTGAATCGTTAGCAATCAGAGATTTGCGTATTTATTGCGATTCAATAGGGGCAGAAATTTATCATTATCGTGATAAAGCCGATAGAGAAGCTGATGCAGTTATTTCATTTGCTGATGGATCATGGGCTTTAGTTGAAGTTAAACTGAGTGACAATGAGCAAATAAAACAAGCTTCAAAAAAACTTGTTGAGTTAGCAGCAGATATTAATGAAAAAGAACATCCAAAACCTGCATTCCTTATGATAATTACAGCACAAAATGTTGCTTTGAAAGACAAAAATGGCGTTTATACTATTCCGTTAGGATGCCTTAAACCATAGGTAAACTTCGTATTAAAAATGACCAGTCTTCTTTTTAAAAAAGGAATCAAAGTGTATTTTGATATTATGGCAAATTTATGATGTGTTTGTAACACCAATAATTAAAAAAGTGATACAAACTAAGTATCAACACAAAACGATAATCATAAGTATATTTCTTCTTTTGGCTAGGCCCAGCCATCAGCAAGATGATTTCACTGGGTTTCAATGTGTTTAAAGCATAAATCTTAACTATAGAAATATGTGAGTATGTCGTTTGTCCCTTTTAAACAAAATATAGCCAAAAAGTTTATTAATATCGTTAAGTAATAAAATTTACGATTATTATCGTATAATTAGAAAATCAATTAGAAAAAATTGGTTTTAAAAATGATTCATAATCGGAAAAGTGTATTTTTTGACCATTAAATTTATAGGAAAAGTGTAATTTTTAATGGTCATTTTTATAGGAAAAGTGTAAAATTTAGCTACAAAAAGGTAATTTAAGTATGTTAAAAAGAAAAATTGAAAAAACAATTGTTGATTATTTATCTAGCGAATCAAATAAAATTTTAATAATCGATGGTGCAAGACAAATTGGAAAATCTTTTATTATTAGATATGTAGGTAGTGAATTTTTAAAAGAAAAATTTCCTAATTTTATTGAACTCAATTTTGTTGAAGATTCGCTTGGTGATCAATTATTTAAAAAAGTTAATAATAAAGAAGATTTTTATCTTCAGCTAAGTATGGTCGCTGGCGATAAAATGAAAGACAAAAATAACACATTAGTATTTATCGATGAAATTCAAGAATATCCTCAATTTTTAACAATGCTTAAATTTTTGAAACAAGATGATAGATTTACCTATATTTGCAGTGGATCTTTATTGGGGCTAACTTTATCAAAAACAACATCAATTCCTATTGGAAGCATTGATGTAGTGCATATGTATCCACTTGATTTTGAAGAATTTTTACTAGCAAACGGATTTAATGAATATGCTATTAATTCTTTAAGAAATAAGTTCGAGAAATTAGAAAGTCTTGAAGAAGTAACTCACGAAAAATTGTTAGATTTATTTAAAAAATATCTCTTAATTGGTGGTCTTCCAGATGCAGTAAATAAATATTTAGAAAGTAAAAACATAGTTGAAGTAAGAAAAATACAAAATGACATTCATGAATATTATGGAGAAGACGCTAGTAAATACGATAAAGAACATAAATTAAAAATTAAACGAATTTATGATTTAATCCCTTCGACTTTAGAAAATAAAAAGAAGAGAATGATTGTTCAAGATATAGAAAATATTAAAGGAAAAAGATATTCAAATTATATTGATGAATTCGATTATTTAATTAATTCAGGAATTGCTTTAGAGGTAAAAGCTTTATCTAGACCAACTTTTCCTTTAATTGAATCTAGTGGAAAAAATCTATTAAAACTTTATCTTAATGATGTTGGAATCTTAACAAATATTCTATATAAAAATAATATTCGAGCAGTACTTGATGATAAAAAAAGCGTTAATTTAGGTTCAGTTTATGAATCTGTTGTTGCTTGTGAACTTAAAGCACATGGACATAAATTATTTTATTATGATAATAAAACAAATGGTGAAGTGGATTTCTTGATTGATGATTATGATAATTTATCTGTCTTACCACTTGAAATCAAATCAGGCAAAGATTATACGATTCATAGCGCAATAAATAAATTCATATTAAATAAAGACTACAATGTTAAAAAAGGATTTGTTTTATCTAATGAACGCAAAATATTTGAAGAAAACAACATTATCTACCTTCCTATTTATATGATTATGTTCTTTTAGAAACTTATAATTTAAAATTAAGCTGTATGGAAACAGAAAAATTATTATTAGAAATAGAAAAATTAAAAGAAGAAAATAAGCGATTAAAAGAACTATTAAATAAACATAAGATTTCGTATGAAGTTTTTAATAATAAAGAATATTCAACAGCAGAAAAAATAAGAGTTTATATGTCCTATTTTAAAGGAAGAGAAGATGCTTATGCTGAAAAGTATGTTCAAAAGGACGGAAAGAAAGGATACGCTAAAGCATGTAGCAATCGTTTCTCTTCGCTTTGTAATTATCAAAAATATAAGCAATGTAAAGGTTGTCCTAATGAAGTTTTTAAAAAGTTAAACGAGGAAGCTTATTTGATTCATCTACAAGGTAAAAAATCTATTGGAATATATCCTATTGTAGAACAAAAATATTGTTATTTTTTAGTTATAGATTTTGATGATGAATCATTTAAAGAAGCATCTCTAGCGTACAAAAAAGAATGCAATAATATTGGAATAGATGCACTTATTGAGATTTCTCAATCAGGAGATGGTGCTCATGTTTGGATCTTTTTCAAAGAGAAGACAATTGTAAAAAACGCACGATTATTAGGAGATTACCTTTTAACCAAGGCGATGCTTAATAATAAAGCAATTTCATTTAAATCTTATGATAGATTTTTCCCATCCCAAGATTTTGTTGATGAAAACGGATATGGAAATTGTATTGCCCTTCCACTTCAAGGAGAATGTGTTCGAAATAAAAAAACCACAATGTTTGTTGATGAAAATTTTAATGTTTATAGCAATCAAATTCAAACAATAGAAAATACCAAGAAAATATCTGAATTGGAGTTAGAATTGCTTTTTAGAGATTTGAAAATTAATGAATCAAACCTAGAATTAGATACTAAAAACATCAAAAAAATAAATTTAATGAAATCAGACTTTTTAGGCAAGGTAGAAATTATTTTAAAGAATGATGTCTTTATTGATAAACAATTTCTCTCTAATAAAGCAATATCCACAATTAAAAGACTAGCGGTGATTTATAACCCTGAATTTTACGAAAAACAAGCTAAGAGAATGTCAACTTATGGCATAAATAGAGTAATTGAATTATACAAAGAGGATAAAACTTTTTTGTCTCTTCCAAGATATTGTTATGATGACTTAATTTACCTTCTAAATCAGACTAATGCCTCATATGAAGTGAATGATAAAAGAACAAACTTGCATAATATCGATGTTTCGTTTGTAGCGACACTAAGAAATAATCAGCAGGAAGCGGTAGATGAATTACTTAAATATAATTATGGTTTACTCGTGGCCGAAACTGGCAGTGGGAAAACTATTATGGGCATGAGTGTTATTAATTATATTCATAAGCCTACACTTATTCTTGTTGAAAAGGTCAAACTTCTCGAGCAACGGAAAGAAAGAATAGAAGAATTTATGCACTTTGAACCCGGATTATATTATGGTTTAAAGAAAAAACTCACTGGAATTATTGATATAGCTTCAATTAAATCACTTAGCGAAGATGACTCAATATATGATAAATATGACACTATAATTGGCGATGAGATTCATCATATTGCAAGTGCAACATATGAAAGTGTAATTAGACGTTTTAATGCGCGACATATATATGGATTTGCAGCAACTCCTCATCGTTCAGATCATCTTGAAAAGATAATTTTTAAATGTGTTGGACCGGTGAGAGTAATTTTAGATAAGTGCGAAACTAGCTTTGATAAGATTTTAAAACCTCGACTAACAGCGTTTAAAAACAAGGAAGAATATGATTTATTATCTTATTCTGATTTATGCAAAGAACTCTATTTAAATAAAGAAAGAAATGAACTTATCGTTCAAGATGTAATAAAAGAATATCAAAACAAGAAAAATATCTTAATTTTAACGGAAAGAAATGAACATATTGAATTGCTATATCAATTGTTAAAAAAACGAGGAATCAATGCATTTAAAATAAATGGCACTTCAAAATCAAAAGATAAAAAGATTTTTTCAGAAAAGATTAAGGAAGCTGAAAATGGCTTTATAATAATTTCAACTGGAAAATATCTTGGCGAAGGATTTGACTTGCCTTCCCTAGATACACTTTTTCTAACTATGCCTTTTAAATGGAAAGGACTTTTATCTCAATATGTTGGTAGGATACAAAGAGAATTTGAAGGTAAAAACAAAGTAATTGTTTATGATTATGTCGATATTAAATGCAGAAAATTTGCTAATCAATTTCAACATAGGCTTAAAGAATATAAAAAAGAAGAATTTTTAATAGAACAAAATGCAGAAAAAGTTGATTTTATCTTTACTTATAATAACTATAGAAAGCAGTTAGAAAGCGATATCAAAAACGCTAATGAAGTGACATTTATGTTTAATTATTTTAATAAAAATGTTTTAGAAAGGTTAATTGAATTAAATAAAAACATCAAAATAGTTACTGATTGTGAATTAGAAGTGAATGAAAATGTTACTAAAATACATACTCAACTCAATGCCGTTATTATTGATAAAAGAATTATTTGGTATGGAGGAATTAATCCTTTTGCATATGCTCCAAAGGATGGAACGATTTTAAGAATTGATGATAATGAATATGCAAATGATATTTTGAATTTGGCCTAACTATTTTTTTAATAAAAATTAGAAGGACCATTTTTAACGCTTAAAAATTTCTTCTAAATATCTCTTAAAGTGTTATTTTAAATTTCTAAAAGGTAATATTAAAATCTTTTTAAGCGGAAGAGATATGAAGTTAATATATATTTGGTGAATTGTAAAAATGATTTGATGCTGATAATCTTAAAAGTCCTATTTTTTCTAGTGCTAAACTACATAGAACTTTCATATACTTTTATTCCTTTCTATGAAATAAAAGTATAAAAAATCAAAGCCAATTTTGACATTAATTAATTCCTAAATTTGGCTTAATTTATTTTCTCATGATCAACAAATACTTTTTCATAATATTTATGAATGAATTTAACCCTTAAATAATATTTAAAATGCTTAAGAAGTATTTTAACAAAAATGGAGAAAAACGCTTGTTCCGGGTACAAAAAAATAAAAAAACAAAAAAAGATACCCTTAAACGGCTTTTATCTCTATAATATTAAAAAGGTGACCCTTATGAAAGAAAGAATATATATAAGAGAAAAATACTTAAAAAAAATAAGACCATTTTATGATAGTGATATTGTTAAAGTAATAACTGGCATTAGAAGATGCGGAAAATCTTTTTTGCTTAAGTCAATTATTTCTGAACTAATTAATTCTTCAATTTCAGCTGATAGGATTATATATTTACCACTTGATAGAAGAGGATTTAAAAACATTCAAACGCCAAAACAACTTGAAGAAAGAATTGAATCTTTTATTAAAGATGATGGCTTTTATTATCTTTTTATTGACGAAGTACAAAATGTAAAAGGGTTTGAATCTGTCATATTGTCATATCAAGAAGAAGGATATTCTGTCTTTTTAACAGGATCGAATTCCTATCTTTTGAGCGATGAAATATCAACCAAGTTGACAGGTAGATACCTAACATTTGAAACATTTCCTTTAGATTTTAAAGAATATGTTGAAATGAAGAAATTTTTAGACAAAGAAGTAGAAACTGATATAGAGAAAGAATTCAATGAATATATTTTAAATGGAGGCTTCCCAAAATCGTTAGAATTTGACAACTTATCAGCTCGTCAATTTTATACTAGAGAAATAGTAAAGGAAATATTTAAAAAAGATGTAAAAACAAGAAACAGAATATCGAATCTAGCAGTTTTTGAAAGAGTTCAAAACTTTATTATAAACAATTATTCATCGCCGATAGCTATTTCTAACATTACTGATGAACTGGTTAAAAATGGATTTAAAACAAAAGCATCTACTATTAGAAATTATGTTAATTATCTTGAAAGTGCAAAAATAATATATGAATGCAATAGATTTGATTTAAAAAGCAAAAAATCTTTAAAAAAGGAAAGTAAATATTACATAGCTGATTTGTCTTTGTATTTTTCTACTAATACCGATAATCAATTGAATTATGGTCCTTCCATAGAAAACATTGTTTATCTTTATTTAGTGAGTAATAATTATCAAGTAAGTACTGGTAAAATTGGAAATTTAGAGTGCGATTTTATTATTAGAAATGAAAAGCAAGAATATGCTTATATTCAAGTAGCATATTCTCTTCAAGGTCCTGATACTGAAACTACTAAAAAAATTAAGGAAAGAGAATTTAGACCATTTAAAAATATTCGTAATGGGTATCCTAGATTCATTATTACTTTAGATAAATATAGAGATCAGCAAGAAGGTGTAAAACATATTAATGTCATCGATTTATTACTTGAAAAAGAACGATTGATTTGAAAATATGTGCTCTAAAAGAAAAAGAATTAATTAAAATTATTAGAGAACTTAAAAATTCAATAACACAATTAAATGCAATAAAGGTCATAGCAAAAACGTATTTGTTGTACACAACAAAGTACATAATTCAATATGAAATTTCACTTCTCAAAATACCTGTAATAATTAAAACAAAAAGCGAGGTTTTAACTATGAATTGTTTTAATTTTGAAAGCAAGCAAGCTTATATGGATTACGTAAGAACATTATCGGATGAAGAGATTGTTCATCAAAGAAAACTTATGTCTAATTTATTAGATGATATTAAATATAAATGTGAGAATGCTAAATTAAATATTGAAGCAATTATTATCCCATCTTTAAAAGCACTTATTAAAAAAAGAAACATTTCTGAAAGTAATGAAAAATTTAAACAATTGTTGAAAGAATTTTTTAACACAATTTCAATAGATAAAGATTATCTTGAAGATTCAAATAATTTTGTTTAAAAAATGATTTATAATCGGAAAAGTCTATTTTTTGACCATTAAATTTATAGGAAAAGTGTAATTTTTAATGGTTATTTTTATAGGAAAAGTGTAGAAGTCAGTTAAAAAATTTGAATATATAAAGATGAAAATTGAAGACATGAAACTCTTTATCCTTATTAAAAAAGGATGTTAATTAATATATAATTTTAAATATGGATTTATTAATCATTGAATAATTTAAAGGAGCTCGAGAGAATGCTATTTAAAATTGTAAATAAGAAAGTTTTACCAATTGATGAGTCTCATTTTGAACTTGAAAAAGATATTCAGACTCTTATTGAAAACAATATTGAAGATATTTTTCCTGATTTAGGATTAACATTTCTTAAATCTCAATACTCAGCCAATGGTTTCTTTTTTGACAGTTTAGCTTTTGATAAAGAAAATAAAATATTTTACATTTTAGAATATAAAAATGTTGAAAAAAGAAGTTTGGTTGATCAAGGTGTTGCATATTTAAAAACTCTATTAGATAGAAAGGCTGAGTTTACTTATTTCTTAGAAGAATCAAAAAACATTGTTCTTAAACCTAATGATATTGATTGGGAATCTACTAGAGTATTATTTATTGCACCAAGTTTTAATAATTATCAACTTGAAATTGCAAAACTTAATAACGCACCATTTAGTCTTTATAAATTTTCTAAATATGGAAAAGACATGTTCAGCATAGAAAAAATTGAATACAAGTAAAGGCATAATGATGAAATGGCAACGTTTTTAAAATAAGAATTGAAATATTTAGTCAATTTAAATAAAATTTTATAAATAAGGGACTAAATAAAAGGAGGGCAACGCCTATGTATTGTGAATCTAGTGTCGTTGAATTGAAAAGCAAATTGACTGATGAGGTGAAGAACGAGATTATTGCCTTTTTGAATACAAGAGGTGGAAAAATTTATGTTGGTGTGAATGATGACGGAACAATCAGTCAATCCTTCATTGAAGAGGACAGGGACACTCTTTCTTTGAAACTAGCCTCGTGGCTCCAAGATGCTTTTTATCCTCTCCCATCCAATCACGTGACCTTCGATTTCAATGAAAATGGTGTGCTTGAGATTGATGTTATCGAAGGCAACAACAAACCATATTATCTGAAAGACAAGGGGCCAAAGCCAAGTGGTGTTTACAAAAGGGTCGGAACATCCATTCGAAAATGTAATGAGGACGAGATACTAAAGATGATTATGGATTCTAAAGCCTATGATTACGAAAGTGACATTAGTGAGAATCAGGATTTAACATTTCGTTTCTTAAACAAGTTTTGTGATGAACACGACATTTCTTTGACTGACAAACAGATGGTCACCTTAGGCTTAAGAAAAACCTCTGGTTTATATACCAATCTCGGTTTGCTTCTTTCGGACGAATCGCCTGTGTGTGTGAAGGTAGCTGAATATGATGATCAAATGAATTTCAAAATCAAGAGAACATTCGAGGGTTCCTTACTAAAGGCCCTTTTGAATACTCAAGAGCAGGTCGAGAGGATTAATGATGTATCTGCGGTTATCGATAGGGTTACATGGAAGAGAATTGAGACATCATCATATCCCGGGAATTCTTTGCGTGAGATTGTTCTAAATGCTTTTTGCCATACTAATTATTTTATACGTTCAAACATTAAAATTGAGTTTTATAGGGACAAGGCTAAGATTACAAGTCCTGGAGGATTATATAAAACAACGCTTGAAGATGTGTTAAAGGGCGTGCAGACTTATAGGAACGAGAGACTAGTTCATCTACTTGATAAACTTGGGTTGATTGAAAATTATGGTACAGGCATTGTTAGGACTTTAAATGCTTATAGGGGCACTAGAAAGGAACCTGAGTTCTACGACAGTGAAAACTTTTTCATTGTGTATCTGCCGAACCTAAATTACTCTGACAAAATAAATGACCAAATAAATGACCAAATAAATGACCAAATAAATGACCAAATAACCGATTTGGGACTTTCCATCCTAAAAACAGTAAATGGAAATCCAGGAATAAAAGCTGATGGAATTCACGAAATTATCTCTTCTGAAGATAAGACAATAACACTCGACATGGTTAGAAACTCCATAAAGAGAGAACTTAGAAAATATATCGAATTGAGAGGTTCTAGGAAAACCGGAGGTTATTACCTAAAAGTGGTCGATGGGGAAACTGAAAACTGATCTAAACGCATAAAGGCCGAGTGCTATTTATAATCTTTAATAATGAAAAAAGATGATTGATAAAACAATGGATGAAGTATTAAAAGATACAAATCAAGAAACTAAGAATGTCTCAGAACAAGTTAATAAATTGCTAAAAGTTATGAAAAAAGGCGTTCCTTTATCGGCCAACGAAATAATGAAACGTTTAGGAATAAAATCAAAGGAAACCTTAAGAGGATCTTATTTAAATCCTGCAATTGAAAATGGATTAGTTAAAAGAACTATACCTGATAAACCTAATAGTAAAAATCAAAAATATTATATTTAGGGTTCCATAAATTAAATAAGTTCTTATTTTTTATATTTCCAATAATCAAAAACTCCCTTGAAAAAAGTGCACTATTGTATAAAAACTCCCTTGAAAAAAGTGCATAGATGAACTAAACTCCCTTTAAAAAAGTGCATTAAATGATAAAATAATAACGAGGCTAAAACCAATGCTTAAAAGAAAAATTACTGATTATTTAGTTAACTGGAAAAACAATACGAACAAGGTTCCTTTAGTTATAAAAGGTCTTCGACAAATAGGAAAAACATATATAGTTAAGGAATTTGCAAAAACAAACTATGAAAACGCTTTTATTTTAGATTTTAGAAAACAATCTAGCATACATAGTATTTTCGATGAGGATTTTGATATTGATAACATTGTTCTTGCTATATCTTCGCTCCCTAAGGAAAACCATATAATTAAAGATTCAAAGATGGTTCCGTATAAGACGTTATTAGTTTTTGATGAACTTCAAGATTGTCCTAATGCAAGATCTTCACTTAAATATTTTAAGGAAGATGGTAGATTTGACGTGATTTGCACAGCGTCTTTACTTGGAATTGAAGGATATAGAATCAGTAAAAGTCAAAGCCGTGGAATAGCGGTTGCCTCTGAAGAACAAATTGAAATGTTTCCAATGGATTTTGAGGAATTCTTATGGGCACTTAATATCGATAAAAATATTATTGATAAATTAAAATATTGCATTGATGAGAAAAAACCATTTCCTACATTTTTGCATGAAAAATTTTTAGATTTAATCCGTAAATACATATGTGTTGGTGGAATGCCTGAAGTAGTAAAAAAGTTTATTGAAACAAACGATTTAAGCGAAGTTAAAAAGGTGCAAAATAGGTTAATAAGTGATTACAAATCTGATTTTGGTACACATATCAACGACAACAACGAAATTGAAACTAATGATCTAGAAAAGACCAAAATCTTAGATGTTTTTGATTCTATTCCAAAACAATTAGCGAAGGAAAATAAAAAATTTCAATATTCTGCTATCGATAAAAAAGCTAAATCGAGAACTCATGAAAGTGCAATAAAGTGGCTTAAAAATTATGGACTTATTGATATTTGCTATAACCTTTCAACAATAGAAGAACCACAAGATTTCTTTTGCATTAAAGATCAATTTAAGATTTATGTGTCTGATATTGGTCTTTTAGTAGCTATGCTAGGTGAAAATATTCAATTTAAAATACTTTCAAATGATTTAGGAATCGGAAAAGGAATGATATACGAAAACTTAATTGCAGAAACCTTACACAAGCTTGGTAAACCATTATATTATTTTAGTAAAACTAGTGGCTTAAAAATTGATTTTATTTCTAATATTTACTCAAAAGCATATTTAGTTGAAGTTAAGGCAAAAAGTGGAAATACAAAATCTGCTAGAACTATTTTGGATGACACAAAATATAATGTTAGCAATTTGCTAAAATTAACTGCTCAAAATATTAGCGTAGTTCAAAATATAATTACTGCTCCATATTATTCTGCTTTCTACATACTTAATAAATAATTGAATAGTTATGCGGTGGATCTTTTTAATTGTATTAGCAATATTAATATTATTTTATATTGTCGTTTATGTACTTGTTCATAACTATAAAAATAAAAAAGAAAATAAACATTTAGGAACTCAAGTAGGTGGAGACAAAAAGATTTCGTTCTTTTTAAATAATGAAGACAAAGCAGGAATCGAAGGTGAAAAGTGTGTTAATTATTATTTAAGAAGACTTTTAAAAGAAGATGAATATTTATTAGCAAATGTTTTAATCTCACTTAAAAATGGTTATAACACAGAAATTGATTCAGTTTTAATTACAAGAAAAGGTATCTTTTGTATTGAAGTTAAGAACTGGGTAGGTCGAATTAAAGGAAATGATGATGATACATATTGGCATCAAGAATATGATGACCCTAGAGTTCAAAATAAAAACCATAGAAATCCAGTAATACAAAATCAAAGACACGTAGTTGTTTTAACTAGAAAGTTAAAAAATGAATTCAACATTCATAATGTTGTCATTTTCCCTACTTTAGAAATAGGTTCAATTATTGATTCTAATTATTCGTTTACAATTGATGAATTCATTAAATATTACAAACATTTGGACGATGAACTATCAATTTCTGATGCCAATAAAGCATTTGATACTTTAGTAAAATACGTTGCGACGCCACGAGAACTTAAAAGAAATAAAAAGGAGATGGAAAGACGATTCCATTAATTAAAAATAGGTTGAACTATAAAAAATTGTGTATATACACAAAATTTATTGATAAGAAGCCGATATATGTTATAATTCAATTATAAAAAATTGTGTATATACACAAAAAAGGTGACAATATGATGATTCAACGTAATAGGTATTTAAATAAATTAATTAAATATAAAGATAATGGCCGAGTTAAAATTATCACAGGAATTAGAAGGTGTGGTAAATCTTTTTTGCTTAAAGAAATATTTAAAAAATATTGTTTTGAGCATGGCATTGATGATAAACATTTTATCGTTATTTCACTTGATGATTTTCAAAATATAAAATTATATAATCCAATCGAGTTAGATAAATATATTAGAAATTTAATAATTGACGATAAACGCTATTATATTGTTATTGATGAAATTCAAAATGTTTTTGATATTAAAAATCCAATTTTCACTGAAGGAAAAATAATCAAAGCAAAGAAAGAAGATGAAGATAAATTAACCTATGTAAATGTTGTATTAGGTTTAATGCAAATCCCAAATGTTGATTTATATATAACTGGAAGTAATTCACGATTCTTGAGTAAAGATATTGTTACAGATTTTAGAGATAGAGGAGATGAAATTCATGTTCTTCCTTTATCTTTTAGTGAATTTTTTGAAGCACAAAAAGGGGATAAAGAAGAAGCTTATGAAGAATATTCACTTCATGGAGGAATGCCTAGAACTTTATTTTTAAATGAAGCAAGCGAAAAAGAAGAATATCTTTATAATCTTTATAAATTAACCTATTCAAAAGATGTTATGGAGCGACATAAATATAAGAATTTAAGTGAATTAGATATCTTAACTGGAGTTATGGCATCTAATATTGGTAGTTTAATTAATTCAAATACGATTGCAAATACATTTAAATCAGAAGCAAAAATTGATATTAATAATCAAAAGATCGACAATTACCTAGAAGATTTAGAAGATGCTTATCTATTAACTAGAGTAAATCGATATGACATAAGAGGAAGAAAAAAGATTGGAGCGTTATATAAATATTATTATTCTGATTTAGGAATAAGAAATTCCAGATTAAATTTTCTTCATATGGATAAAGGTCACGTGATGGAAAATATTATTTACAACGAATTGATTTATAGAGGATATAGTGTTGAAGTAGGTGTTCTAGATTTTTACACAAAAGAAAACAACAAAACTAAAAGAAATATTTACGAAACTGATTTTGTTGTAAGAAAAGGAAGCAAAATTTATTACATTCAATCAGCTTACGATATTCCTAGCGAAGAAAAATATCTTCAAGAAAGTAAATCATTATCATTAATTAATGATTCATTTAAGAAAATAATTGTTGTAAGACAATCAGGTCCAATAAGACATGATGAAAAAGGAATAACAACTATTGGAATTATTGATTTTTTATTAAATGAAAATTCATTAGATGAATAAAATCTTATGATATTTTTTTTAAAAAAACGGAACTCGATAGTAAACTAAAAATAGGTTAAATTGCTATTTATGGTATAACCAAGAGGCATAAAACTTTTTAAGAAGAAAATTGCACAATGATTAAATGAAGTTATCGATTAAAAATTCAATATACCAAGCAATTATTCACGGCCAATGGTTGGCTATTTCTTATCTAAATAAACAAGGCATAACAACTGATTATTTTATTGGAATTAAAGATATAAATATTAATAAAGGAATTATTGTTTGTGATATTTTTAATCCGTATTTAAGCACTAAAGTTGTTCGCAATGATAATAAAGATACCTTTATTTATGTTGAAGGGATTAAAAATGCAATAATAATAGAACAAAGTTACTATGACACGCCTAAAGAACTGCTAGTTAAAGTTACAAAAGATAAAAGGGTTAATGAATTTTTAGAAGTAGTTAATTTTGATAATAATATTTTAAGATACTTATCCGAATGCTATCGTTTAGATACTGATCCATTTTTAAAAGAAATCATAATGATTGATGGAATTGATATTCATACTTTAAACCAATTTGGCGAATATCAATTAGATGACAAACAATTCAAAATTCTTTTAGATAGAATATTTAAAAAATCACAAGCCGAACTTGAAGAGAATAGCCGTTATTTAACTTTAGCGATTAACAAATTCTCAATTGATTTAAACGATAAACAATATGTTGTAGCTTTTAGAAGACTAAGCTTAGATCTAAAAAACAAAATCTTAAAGATGAGTGACAAGAGTTCTATCAATAAATCATTTTTAGTAACGGCTGAAAAGAAAGTTACTTTAGGAATGTACTTAGACATGAGTTCAGAGGAGTTCTGCGCTAATTTTGATAAAAATGAAGCAGAATATATAGAGGCTATAAAAGAGAATTTTCATAATAATGAGATAGTAAATACGCGTCCAACAATCTTCCTTTTAATGAGAAGAACAACTAAAGGAGTCGATGAAGCTTTTGAATCAATTAATGAAATGGATAAATCAGGTACACTGTCTTTTCCAATAAAAGCTTTCTTTGGTAGAAATAAAAGTAAAAGTGGAACGAATAAAGAAGTCAATATAGTCGTTTATAATAGAAATAAGATTAATATTGATCAAATGCGTATTGTTTATAATTCCATGGTCAACCATATAACTTATGTTAAAGGACCCCCAGGAACTGGAAAAACTGAAACAATTTTTAATGTACTTTTATCGGCTTATGCTAATGATAAAACAGTTTTAGTGTGTTCAAATAACAATCATCCAGTTACTGATATCTTTAATAAAATGGATGGATTCTTAAAGATTAGAAAGCCATATAGTAGCGAAGAAGAAAAAGTGTATTTTCCAATGATTAGACTTGGAAATCATCAAGAAATGGTTGAAACGATTAAGAAATTAAAAGAGATATTATCATTTGTTAGCAAAAGATCTAGAAGCCATGAAAATGATTCGCTTACACAAATGAGTAAAAATAAATCATTATCTGGTTTTAAAGAACTTAAAGAATTACTTATCGAATATGAATCACAAATAGATTTAGCAGATAGAATTCAAACGCTTCAAAAGATTAGAGAGTTAACAACAATTACTCAAATTAATACAAAACTTGATGAGCAAATAAAAATTTATAGAGATAAGTTGAATAATTCTCGTATTATTCATGATCAAGATGTTTTAAAATATGCAATTTCAGCTAGTGAAGATAGTAATTTTCAAAATTATGTATATTATTCTTCTTTATCTAAATTAAAGAAACTTTTAAATGATTCATATGGAGAATTAAGAGAAATTATAGTTCTTGATGATTTAGAAGATGCTGCTTTTAAATTAGCAAAACGGATAAAAGATGACAAAAATTTAAATCGTTTACTTAATGTTTTTCCTCTTGTTATTTGCACGAATTTATCAAGCTCAAGATTGGGCTCACCAAAACCACAATTTGATTTAGTGATTATGGATGAATCTGGTCAATGTAATGTTGCAACATCATTAATTCCTATAGTTAGAGGAAGCAATTTACTTTTAGTTGGTGATACAAACCAACTTCAACCAGTTACAGTAATTGAAGAAAATGTTAATGATGATTTAGTAGAACAATTTGGTATTAATAAAGAATATGATTATATTCATAATTCAATTCTTTCAACAATGCTAAGAAAAGATAGAAATTCTAAAAATATTCTTTTAAGTTATCATTATAGATGTGGAAATAAAATTGCTAATTTCGTTAATCAAAGATTCTATGAAGAACAATTGAAATTATTAAATAACAATCCGGGTGATTTAATTTATTATAACGTTAAAAATACATTTAATCCTGGAGCAAAAAATTCTTATAAAGAAGAAGCTTTTCAAATAGCTAAAATTATAAAAGAAAACGGATATAAAGATGTTGGAATTATTACGCCTTTTGTTAAACAAGCAGAGTTAATTAATGAATATTTAACCAAAATTGGCGTTACTGATGTTAAGGCCGGTACAATTCACACCCTTCAAGGCTCAGAAAAATCAGTCATTATTATGTCAGCTGCTTTATCAACAAGAACAGCACAAAAAACAATGGACTGGATTAAGAATAATCATGAACTAATTAATGTTGCTGTAACTAGAGCTAAGGAGAAGTTTGTATTTGTTGGTGATAAAGAAGCGATTGATAAATTAAGTGGAGAAGAATCTAACGACATAAAAGTTTTATCTGATTATGTTTTTAATAATGGTGAAACTATTGTTCCTAAAAGTGACGCTGTTATTTCTTATGATTTTTCTAATGATTCAAAGAATGAAAAAGATTTCTTTGATACAATTAAACCATATTTTAATAGACGTAATTCTAAGTTTAGAGTTGAAAGAAACGTTCCAGTAATTGATGCAATTAAAAAGGTTAATCCAGAAGATTTAAAACTTATTGGTAAAAAAGAATTTGATGTTGTAGTTCAAGTTAGTGGTGGCCTTTTTAACCATCATTACCAAACGATTGTTGTTTTTGAAATTGATGGTGGAGAACATATTGGAAGCAAATTAACTGCTTATAGAGATAGGCAAAAAGAAGAAGTGATAAAACGTTATGGTATTAAATTAATTAGAATTCCTAATTCAGCAGTTAAAGATTATGAATCAATAATTAGTCTTTTTGAATTTGTAGTTAAAGATTTACCAAACATGGAAGAAGCTTATTCTCAAATGAGCTTATTCGATGAAGAATAGACAAAAACATCTATAAAATAGTGAAATATTTTAAATTCTATTGTGATTTTCATGGTTTTTGACTAATTATCGGCTTTAAATAAACTAATATTTAGAGGTATGTGAATATCTTATTTATTGCTTTATAAGAATCAATAAGTAAGAAAAAGTCAAACTATATAAAAGAGAAAGGTGGCATATAAATTTTAATTTTTGTGACATTTTGGCAATTAATAGAGTTTTCAATTTGTCATTTTGACACATTATATATTTTATTTTGTGACAATATGTTATATAATTAATACAATGAATATGACAAATTTAAAAGAAATAAGACAGAAATTTAATTTAACACTGAAAGAAGCTGCTGCAACGGCAGGAGTGCCTTTTAGAACTTTTTTGAGATATGAAAATGATGTAAATTATGGAAATGCCTTAAAAAGAAATGCTATAGCTAATAAGATTATTGAAGAATATGAAATAACAGAGGAAAAAGGCTTATTAACAATTGAGTCAATTGAAGTAATAGTAGAAAAGGTTCTAAGTAAATACAAAACAGAAGTATCATTTTGTTATCTTTTTGGAAGCTATGCAAAGGGGTATGCAACTGAAAAAAGTGATGTTGACTTGTTAATTGAGACATCATTGAAGGGCCTACAATATATTGGACTAATTGAAGAATTGAGAGAAGCATTACACAAGAAAGTCGATTTAATTAGGTTAAATGATCTTAGTGAAAATCTAGATTTGATTAGAGAAATATTGAAGGATGGTATTAAGATATATGAACAATAAAAAAGATAATGATTATTACATTAATAAGATAATAGAGAATATTGATGCAATTATAAAATACACTAAGAATAAATCTGAAGTTGAACTTTTAAATGACAACATCCTCCTTGATGCGATAATGTTTAGACTGGTTCAATTAGCCGAAAACATTAATAATCTTTCATATGAGTTTAGGAATAAATATTCAACAATTCCATGGGGAGAGATAATCGGATTTAGAAACGGCATTGTACACGATTATGGAAAAACTAATTATTCAATTGTTATTGAGATAATATACAGGGACGTTTATACATTAAAGGAACAAATTGAACAAATAATTCTAGAAGAAAATAACAATTGAAAATTATCACTATACATAAAATAAGTTTTAATTTTGTTTATTGCAAATGCAGCTGGCGTTAAAAGGTGATAAAGAAAATCATGGTTATGTGTAAAATCAATTAAGCAAATTGTTGAAAGCTTAGGTGGGCAACGCGCTTTTTCTAATGAAGAAAATCAATTTATTTTTCAAGCAACAATCCTAGGTTAGTTTTTAATAATTGTACTGAGAAGAACGCCAAATTGCCAAATGAAATCGTGCCAAATTGCCAAATGAAAAGTTGACAAACGCATTTTTGAACGTTTTTGGTTTACTAAAGTATTTTAAAGATGGATGATAATCTCGTAATTATTGTAAAACTTTAGGTTAATTTTAATTATAATGAAAAGGACTTTAACGTTTTTAAAAGATTAATATAATAAAAGTGTAATACAAAGTAATACATAAACAAAGAGAATTGACTATTGATAATGTCAATATAAATATGCCATTTTTAGGAATTTAAATCAGCCAATTTTAA
>OJML01000563.1_pt1 | contig 21719 bp, 16 predicted proteins | sample 1597221 | NCBI WGS metagenome assembly OJML01 (sample SAMEA2452123, study PRJEB22498) | human gut metagenome | biome: human feces; feature: human gut; material: feces | place: Australia | collected 2012 | reverse complement strand
ATAATATTTAAAATTACTCGCACCTTTATATATATAAGGTGGAATGGCTTTTACAATTTTCATTATCTTATTTTACGATTATATAATTTTTGCCATCAGGTACAAGAAGTTTGCGCTCATGAGGCTTCAAGTTCTTGGCAAAGACAGACCATTCTGGCTTAGAGTATTTCTTATCAATCGTTATGTCCGCCATGTCACATACTGAATAAAATACATTATCAGAATTGACCGGCTTGTTTTTATTTGAAAGCAGGTTCGCCTTTTTCTGAGGATATTTGTCTCCCCACCCCTTACTATTCCACACGATAAGCGGAACATGATATTCTGCCTTTCGGGGATTACAATTACCTCCATGGTCACTCACACCTGTATCATAATCCGCACCATGATCAGAAACCATCAAGAACGCAGATTGATAACCCGGTTTATCTATCGCCTTGATAATATGATACACATTATAGTCAGTAAACAATACCGTATTATCGTATGCATTTACTACCGCTTGATGATCAGTCCAAGAAGAATTATCAAAAACAGGATTAGGTCTGTAGATATTCTGTTCCTTTTTAAAATTCCTATAAGGACTATGATTGCCAAAGAATTGTACGATAAAGAACGTTTTCGGATAGATATTAGATAAAGAGTCTACGATATCTGCAAGTCTTGCATCTTCTCCCGCATTATAGTTGAATATCCCGTCACATCCTTTTACCAAATATCTATAAGCCTGATTACAAATGAGATTATCTGCACTGATAGCAAACGTTTTGAAGCCACACTCCTTAAAAGGTTGTATAATACTCTTTTCCTGATAGTTCAATACAAAATTATCAGCCGTGGCTCTTGTCACTATTTGGGGGACAGAATACATCGTAAGATTAGCAGCAGAATAATAATCGCTAAAAAGCGTGAGGTTGTCTAATGTTTCCAACAGAGGGGTTGTCTTGCGTCCATACCCTGCTATAGACAAATTATCATATCGCAAAGACTCACCTATTGCAAGAACATAAGATTCTTTTTCATTTATCTTTGGTCGTTTCGCACCAAACTTCATCTTTTCTGCTTCTTTTATATATCCTTTTTGAAATTGCTGCTCTATGGCATTATAGGACTGAAACCAGAAATTATAAGGAGGACGACTCAACACATTCTGCTCAACATAAAATCTTGTTGTAATATCGCCCCCCCACTTGACACGTAACTGAAAAGTTAGAAATACGATTGACAGAACAATAAACGAAGCTGCGCATAACAAGTTAGGAGCAAGTTTTTGTGGCTTCTTATATTTCCAAACCAGCAATCCGAAAACCAAAAATACAGGCAAAGCCCATGGCAACGCATGAAGCGAACTCATCACAAAGCCAGAGCCTTCATCTGCTGTGGTGTTCAGTGCCGAAATGATATTGCCCGCTATCAAGAAATTCTTATATAGCACAACCATAATGGTCTCGAAAAACGAAACCATCATTAGGAAGCTTGACACAACTATAAACAGCCATTTCTTCTTGATACATGCCAAAAGAAAACACACAGGAAGTGTGTACAAAACAGAGGAGATAATGCGACTCAGCGAAAAGCCTTCCTCTGATAACGCCTCTTTATAGACTATAGGTATTAAACATATTAATAACAACAGAAATACAGATAGACAGTTTATTCCTTTTAAAAAATGTACTAAAGTTCTTTTCATTATTTGACACATAATTTTGATATATACAAATCAACAAATATAAGATTAAAATTCTATTCAATACTTAACTATTATATTTGTCTCCACCATAATACCCTTTTAGTTTATCAATATCACAAAGCAATTTCCAATTTTTATCAAACCATTCTGGATTATTGTTCCACCATTTTATCTTATTTAAAAATATTATTGTTTCCTCATCATACCGATAACCAACAATCTTTGCTGGTACACCACCTACTATAGCATATGACGGAACATCCTTAGTTACAACAGCATTAGCAAGAACAACCGCGCCATCATGAATTTCCACACCACCTATTAATGTTACATTTGCACCGATCCAACAGTCATTACCGATTCTATTCACTATTTCTCTATCTTTGTCATAGAACTTAAACTCCTCTATCATCTGCTCATTGGCAAAAGTCTTGCCTTGTGGATTATTCCCGTCGCTTTTAGAGAAAAACAATGGGCAAGTTGTAGCGAAAGGAGTTTTATATGCATGAGTAGCATTAATATAACGACAATTTGGTCCAATTGAAGAAAATCGTCCTATCTCTGCACTTACTAATCCATTCCCACCGACATAAGAGCCATAACCTAAAGAGCCAAAGAATGATGTTCTTGGTCCCACCATATTCATCCCCTCAAACTTGCAGCGATACGAAATATGAGTGGAATACCAAAACTTCACCTTATCACCATTATGCTTCTTCTGCCATAGATAGAGAAGAAGTTTATATAGAAAAGGGATTTTCTTAATTGCGTTCAACATAATAATTATATCTAGATAATATTACCACAAGCTAAACATTACACATGAAAACGTTTATGACAACTCACTCTCATCAAATGATTTTTCTTCATAAACTTCAATTTTTCCATAGAATCAACCCCTTCTTTTACCAAAGTTGCTATACATTTGAGCTCATATGGAAATTCATCGTTACTATGTCCAAAAGTCACATAAGATTTTTGTAACAATACAGAAATAATTCCGAAAATATAGCTAATTGAAGGAATTGCTGACAAGACAAAATTACGCACTAAATTCAAATGATTATCTTTTCGAAGAGGATGATTCATCATAGCATACAATTCTTGATAGTTTTTACCCTGCATATAAGCTTCCACCACCTTACCGATTTGAACAAAATTCGCAGATTGAAATTCATCTTCTACAGAACATGAACATATTGTTTTTAAGTTTTTTATAGCTTTTGGGCTTGAAATAAGAGACTCAAAATCATCTTCGCCGAAATGGACAAATAAAAACTCTTCACTAAGTGATGTAAAAAAGTCACCCACCAAGTCTATTGGATGCAAATTTTCTATTTCTGCATCATTATATTGGGCAATAAACCAATTTAATTTTTCAATAACATCACTAGAAAGTCCAAATCGAATAGACAATTTTACTGAATCATCATTTTCTTTGCCTAACTTATCCAAATAAGGTAAGAATTTAGCCTTGAGTGCCGAAAATTGTTGCAATTTTGAATTAGCTTTTGCTTTATAGGCAGCAAAAGACTTATTCAACAAAGATTTGTCATCATTCTTTTCATCTCCAAGCCTATGGATGAAGATTTCTTGTTCCTTATTGACAGGATGACCATTTTCTACAACCTCTTTCATCAACACTCCTAATGGATCTTCTATTTCAAAACATGCATCTCCTTTAGAAAATATATTGTCTTTCAGCTTGAACCAATGAGAATCAATCAAATTCTCATTAATAGAAACGACTTCACCAGGAATCAATATGGCAGAGCCATAAGAACAAAGACCAGCTCGCCCCGCACGTCCAACTGCATTCAATATTTCATGAGCCTGCAAAGATTCCATATTCTTGCCATTAGGATCAAATCTATTATCACCAGCAATAATGACCATATCTGCGGGTAAATTGATTCCTTGTGCAAGAGTCGGTGTTGCTACCATAACTTTTACTTTTCCTTTCTTGAAAAATTCTTCCATGAGTTTTCGTTCCAATGGCAAAAGCAGTCCATGATGTATCGCACAAGAAGTATCTTTCAAGTAAGATATAAAAAAATCGCCAAATTCATCTGCAAGCTGCCTCTTCTCTTCATTATTGGAGAATCGTTCTAAAGAACACTTGCCTAACTCTGCATCAATAAGTCTTTGAATACTCCCCGTATAGTTTGGAGATGCAACAAAAACCAAAACCTTTAAATTAGCAAGGGCAAAAGAGGTGGCAATATTTGCAGCCACTTCATTTCTATTTGCAGTAAGATTCAAATATTTTCCGATCTTCAAAGGAACATCACTATTTAAGAGTCTTAGCAGATTATAGTTAGACGCTTCTTCTGAATCCCATTTTGTTTTCAATGAAAATAAACAATATGGTGTTGCATGGAGTTTTCGTTCTAGCTTCTTACCCCTATCGGTTCCTTTTGATATAATTTTTTCCAAATCATCTATTTGCGATTTTTTATAAAGCAAACATCCTTGCAACTGTCGTGTAGGTTTCCATTTCTCATCCAACAACAAGCATTCACGTTGTGTACAATCAGTTATCCACCCTGCAATACTTTTGCCATTTTCCACCATTGCGGATATAAGAACAAAATCTGCCTCATGAAATGTATTCAATGCAGTAAGAAGCATTAGCATGGCAGATAAATTTCTTAAATTATCCGTCTGTTCATATCCAATTAAATGGAATTCATCAAAAACAAAAAGTCCGACATCTTTAAAAGACAATGCAGAATCAGACAACAACGATAGAAATCGTTCAGGAGTGGCTACCAATATTTTATCAGTTTCAACATCAGTGATTTGAGAATATTCTCCTCCTATAAAGATATCGTCCAGTCTATCTTCAAAGCCGCCAAATAGTTTGCGAACCTTTTGATTTACTTGACTTTCCAAAGCATGAGTAGGAACTATATAAACAACCCTTTCACCACGCAAAACACTACACGCAATCTTCAAGTCAACTAAAGTTGATTTTCCTGCTCCTGTAGGAAAAGTAATGACTGAAGAAATTCCTTTTTCCAAAAATCCTTTGCCTACTGCATTTACATGATTGGACCACAAGAAAGCTCTTCCATTATCACAAAGTTTTTTCAAAAATACTTTCCATGCCCCTTCATTAATGTCACTAGGAGAGGGTAAATGAAAAACAGAATATTTCTCCAAATTTATTATTGCTAACTTCAGATATTTTGCTAATTTTATAACGCCAAGATAGGTATCTTCTTGTTCGATTTGATCAATCTTAAAACTACACAAATCTATTACTTGATTGATTTTGGATAAATCTAAAGTCGTAGATTCACCATAGAAATATGATTTTGCATTTTGAATACTTGCGCACAAGTTCCACAATAACAAATTATTAGCATACTTTTGCATATCGTTCCTATCTAACCTTGGCTTCATCAATTCAATGCTAGACAACTCAGATATACGTCCAGATAACAAAATCCGAAGTAATAGAACGAGCTTGCCAGAATAATCGTTTGTTTCTTCTATAGAATTGACGGCTTCAATACTTCCTGCAAAATCATCAGCGACCAAGAATAACAATACTGAGATTAAATTAGATGAAACAATGTCAAAATTCACATCACATTTTGCATTTTCTTTGTCAATAAACATACTTTTAAGTTTGTATGCTGTCGCAATGACAAATGCAATGTTTTTACGATGTGATAAATATCTACTTTGAAAGAGAAGTACCTCTAAACCAACTATCAACTTATCAAGAAATTGCAAATACTCTAAATAATTCTGCTCTGTAAGTTGTAATTTTCCTCGCTCCAATTGAGATTTTACACTCACAATATTAGAATATATTTTAGTCAATTCTAGAGGCAACCTTTCCACATCTATACCATTCAAATGTGGAATATCCTTTATAATATCTTCTGTTACAGGATCAAACATAGCTACATCAAGTTTATCTTTTGAATTATTTTTTCAGAAAAAGAATCCATCCAATTTCGTAGTTCGGCGATATAAGTGGACGAAGCAGTCCTACGCTCAATATCCCCATTAACAACATCTTCATATTTAGCAAAAAGTTTTTTTCTGCCATCATCATCATTATGGCGCTCTTTTCTTGTTATTCCAATTCTATATTGCCTTATCCCTTTATTCGTGATTTCATTATGAGCATCATCATAATCATCACCCAACAAATCCAATAATGTCCCAACATTATTCAAAAGCGAGGTATCTTTCTTTCCCTGTTCAAAATCGATAAATTCAGGAAAGACTTTACTGGTTATTGTTTTTAGTGGGTGATCCGTACATTTATCCTCTGTAACTATGATATTTTTAATATGTCCATCCTCTACAACTATAGCCAATCCATCAATACCATGCATGGAAGGTTGATCATGAGGATGTGCCATCTTAAACTTCTTATCTCGTAATTTGAAATAAACAACAAGCCAAGATATCATTTGGAATATCCAGCCATCACGTTTATATCTCTCATTTTTAGGTGCTTTTTCATCCAATGTCAAGTTAGATATAATAGCTTCCTTATGCTCTTTTTCCAAATTAACAGATTTCGAAACATCACCCAACTGTTCAATAATCTTAATCAAATGACGAGATTGTCCCACCAACAACCAAGCTACATATTGAGCTAATGTATCTTCATCAATAATTTCATATCCTTGATCTATACAAGATGGAGAACAATCTACATCTATGAATTTAAAAATCTCTTCCATATTATAGCCTCCTTCAAGAATGTAATTATACTTAGCATAAGTATTTCATCCACCCTATCACCTTATATATCAGTAGCCAATCGTATCTGCGATATAGCCACGGATAGAGCTTTTTGCACTGTTCTTCATAATACTCTCTCTCGCCAAGGAAGAAAGAATACAATGCCATTTTCTCCCAAAACGACTTGCCTTTGAAATCAAGATAGCCCAAGAAATCCTCCTTGATGTTCTTGCGAGCATGAGATGCTGCGGAAAACGAAAGGTTATTCATCAGAACAGGTTCTTTAATTGTCAAAACAGAAACGTGTTTATAGATATTAAACAGCCATTCCAAGTCTTCAAATCTTCGTATTCTCTCATCAAACAAAAACTGTTTACATTGTTCACTTTTACAAACAAAAGCACCTGTTCTTGGAAAAAGACGCCCCAAGCAATACTCTTTGAACGGATTATCAATAATCTTTTCCGTATAACTATAAGCAAAAGATGTTTTCCCTTGAATTCGGCGATAGAAAGGAGCACAAATAAAACCAATTGATGGATTTTCTATAATTGCTCTCTCAAAATTCAGTAAAGCTTCAGGCAAAAATTCGTCATCAGCATCAAGAAACAGAATCCATTCTCCCTTAGCATTTTTCACACCAGTATTTCGAGCCTTGCTTGGTCCTCCATTCTTCTGACGAATCAAACGAATACGAGAATCTTGTATTTCTTCTACTTTAGCCACAGAGTTATCTGTCGAGCCATCATCCACTATCACCACCTCAAAATTTTGGTAAGACTGAGACAAGACACTCATCAGCGACTGTTTGATGGATGCCTCCTTATTATATAAAGGTATTACTACGGAAATCATAAAATCTTTTTAATCTATTTTCATCACTGCTTTACAAACTCAAAATAAGCACTATTTAAAGTAAATCCTTGCAAAGATTTTGAAGCGCTATCATGCCAAGAATTCAAGTCTGAAATAACATTGCCAAGATTAGAGTAAGCATTGTAAAGGTTCTGTAAATTCTGATGATTATTAAAATAAATTGCAGAGAAATATACAGTATTAAATCTGTTATTCCATTCAATATCACCATTACCATAAATAATAACTTGTTTCTTTAAACAATCAACAAAGACTTGCGCATTTTGGCAAAGATAATCAACAAAAGCATATTGCCAACGGATTGGTTTTTCATCTAAGTCACTAGCAAATGGACTACCAGTTATCTCCAACAATGTATCTATAACGCCATCCGTTATTTTTTCATGATTTTGAGCCATTACCTCGTTTATAAAACGCCGAAGCAAAATATAATAAACATCTTTTAAGTTTTGTGGCAAAAACAAATAATCAGCAATGTTTTCTCGCATAATATCAAGGCAAACCAACAATGGGCAAATCATATCTACGCCACAACTTTCACAAGTATGTTTTAAGTTTTCCAAATATGTCCCCGATTTCTTTTTGTCGAAGCCTATATTTTTGGAGTCATAAAAGAGTTTTAAAATAGGCTCCAACTTTGGCTTTACCTTGTCTGAACTTACATATCCCTCTCTTGAATGAATCGTATTTCTGTCTATAATGTTATCCATTGAATATTTGTAAGAAATATTTATATATGTCAAGTATTTGAGTAGAAGTTTATCAAAAGAAATTCCTGAAGAAGCTTGAAATACGAAAGGAAATTCATTCTGAACAGACAGCCCTTTTCCTACCATGAAAAAATAATGTATCTTTTTCTCAAACTCTACGTCTGATAAATTTAAGCATTCCAGCAATTCCATTCTATCAATGACGTTTTTGGCAATATCATTTGCAAAATATTTATAAAACATATTCATTCTGCAGATATTGTTTGCACCAACACGCTTTGATTTTCCAAATAATTCATTAAGTATAACCATTACTATTTCTTCGTCCGCTATCTTTGCATTAGCAACAAGCTTGCTATAAACATTGACACTTTGTTCATCTTTATTTGAATAATCTGTCAAATATTCGCTTTTCAAAGACAACAAAGAATCACAGCCGTGAATCAGATTGGTCTCTAAGATTCTTTCAAAATTATCCCGTAAAAGAATATAAAATTCTGGACATCTAAATTTAAGCACTGTCAAACAGAACAAGTCATAATAATCAAAATTTATGCTTTTGTTTGATTTTATAAGATCGAATTGCATATTCAGAACATTAAGAAATCTATAAACTTCTCTCATGTTGGCGAATATATACTGAGCAATATCGAGTTTTTTTATTCTATCAAGACAATCTTGTATAGCATTGGAATCATCTAACATCTTCTTTAAGAGGGAATTGATATGATCTAATAGAACGTCCAAGGCTATTTTTTCATTAGCAGGCATTTGAAATTCAAAGTTGAAGAATTTCTTCAGATACTCAGATGGATTCATGACATTTCTTGACTTAAGCATACTTTCCAAATAGTTATTGTCTGCCGCTATGATATAATAAACATTTGGAAAATCTGCCACATCACGAATCAACTTTAACACCATCATTAATTCTGAACTCTGCAAACGATCAACATCATCAATCGTTACTACTATTGGTCTATCTATATTCAATAGTTCATTGCGAATTTCATCATGTACGTCTTTTATTGTATCATGGTGTTTAAAAAAATTCAAATCAAAATATAATCCATGAAATCCCTTGACTGATATTGCATCAAGCAAAAGAGACATATATCTTCTTACACTATGTTGAATTGAAGGTAAGCGAAAGGAGACATTAGCAATGAAAGTGTTAAAAAATTCCCTTATTATAGACTCCTCATTATCACATAACCAAGGCAGAAACTCAATATATATCACTTTGGTTGGGTTATGTGAAGCATACTTTTTCAGCATTAAAAGAAAAGATGACTTACCATGCCCATAATTTTCTCCTATGTGAATGACAAAAGAGTGATTTCTATTTTTTCCCTTTTCGTTTTGTACATAATATGTCTGGAAAATTTTATCCAACAAATATTTAGCATACCTATCACGTTTCAACAAATCTGAATCTGATGGAGTATCTGACATAAAAGCAACTACATTTTTCCTGTAAATTTCTACATCATTTTTAATCAGCGCTTCATATTTTTCCTGATTACAATACATAATGAAAACGAAAAGAAGCACAAACAACATAATCGTAGCAGCTGCCACAATAGCATTGTAGTGCAAATAAAAATGCAACGTAATTTCATTAAAAAGATGAAACAAATGGTCATGAAATACCAAGCACATTATCATAAACAATACTATAAACAATACAACATGCTTAAAACAAAAGTCTTTCATAAACATGAACTACAATTATTTTATCAACTTATCAATAACATATCCACTCAGGCTGAACAGATGAAATTTTATAAACGGAATCAAAAATCTAGTTTTGATTTTTGAATAGACAAGAAGACGGAGTGGACAATCCAAGAAGGCATCCAGTCTCCTCATTCTTAGCTTCTTATCCAAATATTGTTTTTCTTTTGCGATGCCAACTAAAGACATATAATAAACTGCCCCCATAATGAAATCAAGCCCTTCGCTCTTTGTTCCACATGGATGGTATTTTCGATAATAATCAAACCAATAGGTAGCTGTCAAAGAAAGCATATCTTTCAAGAATAAGACATGCATTAACTGTTTAGTCTGTAATTGAAGTTTTATTCCATAATAGCTTTCAAGTTTTTGTGATAACATGAACAATTGCCCATCAACATAGTCCATCTCCTCAAAAGACAAATTATATCCCACTCCACCCTCATCGGAAGACTTATGATAATCTTTTTGAGTAGTATCAATACGAAGAGAATTGATATGACAAAGATATTCCCAATTAAAGACATTGTCCTCTGCAAAGCGCATTGCCTCATCAAATCGAATATGATAAGTTTCAATGATGGAACGTTTAAACAAACGTCCCCATGGATAGCACAGCTGGTCAGCATTAATTAATTTCGACAATTCACACCCTACGGCTTCCCTATTAGCCAGTTTAAGGCGAAAAGAAGAACTTTCGGGAGTATTTTCATAGCAATAGCCTGAAATAACAATGTCATAACCCAAACCTTGAGATAAATGCTGCAGATAATCGATTTCTATGAAGTCATCGGAATCAATAAAAGCGATATAATCACCTTGAGCAAACTTCAATCCATGATTACGTGCAGAGCTTACACCTCCATTCTCTTTGTGTAAGACTCGTATCCGGCTATCATCATAAGACTGACAAATGTCTAAAGTATCATCCTTGCTACCATCGTCAACAATTATCATCTCCCATTCTGTGTATGTCTGATCAAGAACAGACTGTATACATCGACGAATCGTTCTAGCTGCGTTATAAGCAGGTATTATAACAGAAATCATTTCTTTCTATTAGATATTTTATGAATTTTTTCAAGAATTATTGCAGCTTTAAGCATAAGTGCAGATGCTATACCACCTTCCTTGTAAATCTTATTAAAGATTTTGCCAGCAGAAGAGAACAAAAAGTACATCTGGTCAATGCCGACCGGCATACTTGGCGAAACAAATGATTGTTTGCAATTACGTATCAGCCAATCTGTTTCTTTACTAATTCTTCGTTCTCGTTTGATGGTCTTATATATTGATTGAGAAAAGTATGGGGAATAGTCTTGATTCTCTATGAAGTTCATGTGCCACCAATGAACAATCGCTGCATCTGCAAAATACTTTAAGCTCATTTGCACTTGAGCATTATAAATTCCTGGCAGTTCCTCAATAATGTTACCAAATTCTCGGTTCGCCATTAAGAACGAAGGTTCGTCTTGAGAATTTCCCTTTTCAAAGCAAGAGAATTTCCAGTTTTCATTCCACTTCTTAAAGAAAGAGTGAGTTCGTTCATTATCAGCGGCATAGATAACACCAGAGTTAAAATATAACTTACTGTCAGATGCGTCTATACCAAACACTGACTTTACAGAACCTAATGGTTTAAATGGCATCTTGGCAAGAGGCAAATGGTTTTCAGGCACAGCAGCGATGTCACACGTTAGATTGTCTATATCATCTAACGGCCTGCAGATAACAGTATCGTTGTCAAGAAAAAGCATAGGACCATCTACATAAAGTCTCGTTTTGGTCTTTAATTCTCTTGATTTTTGTTTGGCGGTATATTCCTGTGGAACAGGAACAACCTTTATTTCTGTTATCAACTTACAGAACTCTTCAAATTGCTCTATGTATTGTTTGGTATTTTGATCGACTAATAACACCACACAAACATCATCGTGGAATGTTCTTAGAGAATATATCGACGTCCAACACTCTTCCAAAAACAAATCATTTTCAGAAGCGATTAAGGCATATACAATTTTTGTTTTCATAATTACAAAGTTTACATGTATTTGTTAAACCACTTTATATATGTGTATGCCGTGAAGAACATACGTGAGCTAATATCCTTGCCGTTCACGAACGCATCCCTTAGAGCGATGAACTTGTCTGCATCCAATTCTGGCAATAATTTTGTGAGGTTATCATGTGACACGGTATCAAACAAATCTTGTTTCATTTCGCCTCTAAACCAATCCTTCGTAGGCGGAACGAAGCCGCGTTTCGGGCGATCGAGCAACTCTCTTGGCACCATCTCATAGAGAATATCCTTAAGAATGCGTTTCAGACCAAGATCACCATTTATCATATACTCATAAGGCAGGAGACGAGAGTATTCAGCAACACGATAGTCCATGATAGGACTGCGAAGCTCCATGCTACAACGCATTGTGGCACGGTCAACTTTCTGGTTGACAGCATTCATGAAGGTCTTCATATCATAGTCGCTATAAGCAAGAATGCCACGCTCCTTGTTCTGCAAGTATTTCATGTCTGGCTGCTGCTTGCCAAGAATGATACGGTCGAACTTCTCCGCCCCTCCCATATCGTAACAGAACATGCCAAGACTGCGATATACGTCGGCATAATCGTGCTGGGTAGACTGCATCACCTCTTCCTCACCGCCTTTATGCTTGAAGTATGGCGCGAATAGCTTACGGAGCCAATATGGTTTCTGGTATTGATGCAGACGTGCCTTTGTCCATTCGTATTTAGGATAGCCATAGAACAGCTCGTCGCCACCATCGCCACCAAGAATCACCGTAACGTCCTGACGTGCCTTTTCAGCGACGAGGCTGCTCGGTATCAGACTGTCATCGGCAAACGGCTCATCAAAATAGGTGATGTAATCGTTGAAGACCTTCATGAGGTCGTCGCCGGTGCACGGACATACCTTAATAGGTACACCCAGGGAGCGGGCTACGTCAACAGCAAAATGACTCTCGTCAAACTGCTGGTTGTCGAAGCCTGCAGTATATGCACACAGGTCTTTGTTGAACTTTGAAACAATGGCGCAAATCAAAGAAGAGTCGATGCCACCGGAAAGGAATGTACCTACCGGCACGTTTGCATTGAGGCGCAGACGAACGGCATCGAAGAGCAAGTCTTTGACCATCTGCTTCGCTTCGTCATAGCTTTTGGGTGCCGTAAAACCACAAGAGTTTGTGTCAACATCCCAATATGTCTGTATGTCGAGTTTACCGGAAGAAAGATTGAAAGTGAAACATTCGCCTGCTCTCAACTTCTTCACTTCCGCAAACGGACTATACGGGTCGGGGATAATGCCTTGCAGCAGATAGAACTGGCGCGCCGTCGCATCAACATGAAGATTGTTGCCGTATTTAATGACTTTAGGCTGAGAAGCAAACTCTAAATCTTTGCCTTCATGCCAAAAATAGAACGGCTTTTTGCCCAAACGGTCGCGAGCACCTACCATTATATTCTTACGACGGTCGTAGATAACGTAGGCGAACATGCCGTTGAAGAGCTTCACCGAATCGACACCCAACTTCTCGTACATGGCACAGACCACCTCTGTGTCGCTCTCTGTTCTCAATATGACATCGCCCAGATACTGTTTCTTCAGTTCAAGGTAGTTGTACACCTCACCGTTGAAGACGATGCTGATATCGTCGTTATATACGAACGGTTGGTTGCTGCGAGGGTCGAGGTCGATGATAGAGAGACGCACATGTCCGAATGTCAACTTCTCGCCATCAGGAGTCTGAATTTCTTCCACACCCGTATGATCGGGACCACGGAAGTTCATCAGTTCCAGCTTATGTTCTACAACGCTACGCTCATAACGTCGCGTCGTTCCGAAAATTCCACACATTTTTTAAATAAATCTTTGATTAATGACCTTCGTTACCATTTTTAACATCCATGCAAATAAGAAGGTCGCTACAAAAGTTAATATTGTAAAGACATGCCACCAGTGAGGTATGTACGTATATGCCATACCAAACAATACACTGATGACAGCTCCATGTATCAAATAAATTTCAAAAGAATATTTTCCAAAGAATGTCAATAATCTATTGCTTTTTATAGGTCGGAGACACAATGAAGTATATGTCAACAAACCTATAAACAGACTTAAAGCCATCATACCTAACGGAAATATATCCGCTTTATACAAACTAGCCCAACAAGCAGACATAAAAGTAAGCAAAAACAGCAGTAACACGACTGTCCTTTTATACTTATATAGAACATTTCTTATTGCTGTTTCATAACATGCCAATGTCATACCTATATTGATAGATAAAACCATTTGGTACCACCAGTTGCAAAAGTCCAGAACCTTAAAAAGGAACACATATATAAACGAGAAAACCCACATAGCATATGTAACTTTTACAGTAGAGGCCTTAAGAAGCAAGCCCGTAATATAGAAAGCTATATAATAGATTATGATTGTAACACAAAACCAACAGTTGGGCAGAAAAGGCCAGTCCTTTCGGAAATCAGCAATTTGCCCCCCCACAACGTTATTGATGTTGCTTCAAAAATTATAGAACACAAAACAAGAGGCAATACTATCTTTAAAAGTCGCTTCTTAAGAAAACCATCTAAATATTTCTGTCCTTTCGTAATAAGACTTACCATTAGTCCATATCCAGAAAGGAAGAAGAATACTGCCACTATCGGTGCTCCCCAAAACTGAAATTGGGAGAAGATCCACATATCATCAGGTGTTGCATCTACTATTCTTAGAGATATATGATGAATAACAATTCCCATTGCCAACACCCCACGTAATGGCAACGTGGCTTCCATTGTAAATTGCGTTAATGAAACAGAAGGACGGAGACATCCCCAAATTGTCCAAAGAAATAAAATACTAATCAGCAGAATCATAATGTTTAATTTTTACCACAGATACGTCCTAACAAAGTTGGAATTCCGTTTTCGTCATGTAGAGGCAAGTCTATAGAGTCTTTATAACTAAGTTTATATAAAAAACGAGATTTATCTGCAAAAATATTTTTAAATTCCTGTTCTGAATAAGGTTTCGAAACCATAGTTTGTAAAATCCAGATATTTGGATTATTATACGGTACTGAGTCTATCATTTTTTTTATAGAAGGGATTTTTTTATATAACATATTGAATATATAATCCATCCAAACATAATCGACAATATCATCATAACGCTTCCAATATTCATTGAATACATCTAATGTAGCACGCATCATCAAATTGTTCTTATGGCAAGCCAAAAAGAACGTACTCCATCTACCTGCACATATGTTAATATCATCCTTAACATTTAAACGGTTTGTATAGAAATCAGAAGATGTTACGATTTTAGGAAGTGGTTGTGTTAAAAGTAACGTACAATCCATCCAAACACCCCCATATCTAGCCAATAATGCAATGCGAACAATATCAGAAAAGTGAGTTCGAGAGATTTTACCTTCATGATATTTTTGCCATACGATATCATCCAAATGCAAATAATTGGGTACAGTACTCTCTGTTACAACTACAACCTTGCAGCCATTGCTATTTTTGCGGATTAGATCAATACAAGAACTTACCATTTGAGGCATATTGGACACATCATTCCAATAAACCCAAATAGTCGATTCTGTGTCATCGTTAGACAAATTAGATTGTGGATAAACAGGCTGATCTTTATATTTATATATAACATCAGCAAAACCTTCCCAAAACTTTTCAAGACGCTCAAATTTTTTTTTGCGATCTTTAGAATTTCTTATACGGAGTAAAAATTTCGTATGAAGCTTCCACAATAATAGCGTATAATCAAAGCCTGCTATTTTACCTTTTTTGTAAGCATCTTTGTATATTGCAACATTGCGCTTCCACTTATCTTTTATTTTGTGTAAGACCATTATTTATTCAGTTTTTAGTTATATCACAAATGATTTGGCTAAGATACTTTTCGTCAGCACATTCTTCAACATTGTTTCCACCCATTGCCTCATTTGTATATTTACCCTTAACGACACCGCCATTCATATCTCCACGTTGATACCACTCATACTCGATATCAAGATGACCTATATCCACAGCTTGATATCCTAATTTTGCAAGGTCGTATGCAAGTATTGTTGCCGTAGGTCCATAAGAGAGGATGATAAGTTTGCCTTCTTCTGGCTTTATATGCGAGGTAATGGCATGGAGCATCTTATCATAATGAGAAAAGCCATTGGTAGAATATCCAAGAATGCGTTGTAACGACTTCGCATTATCATACAAGTCGTTGCCGACACCAGTTCGGCTTTGATTGCCTTCCACAATAACCACATCACGTTCCTCCCAAATACGTCTCAGCATTTGTAACTGCCTGGTGCTTCTCTTTCTGTCGTAATACTCTATATAGAATCGTGAAATCTGAGTGTCTATATAAGTACGATTACCAGAAAGCAACGGTCGAAGGCTCTTACCGAATTTTCTAATGAAATCACCCCAAAATGTTCGTGTAATCTTTACCGTTCCATCCACATTCTTCAAATAATAAGGAATGCCAACGATATGGTTTGGGGCATCGGTGGCTTGCAGCACGTGTTTTAAACTGCTTACAAGTTTATCATTAACTTCTTGATAGCCCTCTTTTACACCCCAAAAGAATGATAACTCACCATCACCATAGCGACTGATAGAGCAACGATGGTCAATGATATACAGTATAGACTCAAAAGAGTCCATGATTTTCAGATTCTGAAAAGGTCTACGCGCCAACGGGTCGGCTATATACCACCGGTAGCGACGTATTAAAGCGTCTATTATCTTATTCATATTTCAAGGATTTAATGAGCGTATTTAAATCTGCCTCTCAACCAATGAGCAAACATGCGAAGTTTGCACAGACCGAGGTCTGACGGACACTGAAGCAGGAACTTAAAGAAAGAAGAAGGACGACAGCTATATATGTAGCTTTGGATATTAGTATATATTTTATACTTGTATTCCTTGGTCACATCAGCAAGAAATTTTCTATCTACATAATTTTCGAAAGTCTTCATATAGTTTTTCATCCATCTGTAGTTCATGTATGTAGCAATCATTTTCTTTCTACAATCTATAGGATTACCCCATTGACCAGATATATTAACATCAGAATTACGCACATTGAAGGTTGTATGCTGGGTCATGCAGCATCCTTCGTCTGCCATAAGGAAATTGGTAACATCATCAGAGAACCAAGCAGAGGGAAAATCAACAAAATTACCCTTGTCCTTCAGGTGTTTTGTGCGATAAACAAAACTTGCAATTCCTCCAACCCAGTCTTTCTGATAGATACGATGTATGAAATGAAGGTTGTCGAGCCATTCGTCTGTGACATTCTCTTCGGCTTTCACATTTCCTTCTCCGTCTATTACACGGGAACGAGCACGCAATAAATTTGCTTTAGGATACTTTACAAGCAATTTGTCTGCTTCGACAAGGAAGTCTGGTTCGTACACATCATCGTCGCTTGCCATAATGAAATACTCCGTATCGCAAATATCAACCAAGAGATTCCAATGAGAGACAAGACTCTTGCCACCCATGTTCTTCTCGTTACGGCGAAAGACGAAGCGTGGATCGTCGCCGCAAGTCTTTGCAAATATAGACTTCAGATCATGCGGTGAGCAGTCGTCACTTACAATAACCTTGAAATCTGTATATGCCTGTTCTTTTATACTCTCCAACGCCTCAGCCAAGAAATTTGGCTTGTAGGCAGGAAGAAGAAATGTATATTTTGTCATAATTAAAAAATTATAGTTTCAACCAGTTGTATGTGTTTCGTTTTTTTAATTGAACACAAAAGCCAACTTACTTTTTACTTTTCTAAGAACCTTCTCACGCATTTCCGCATCCAAGCCAATGTAGAAGACAAGAACTGCTGAAACAATTGCACAAACAGCAGACGTCAATATAAGGTTTAGCCAACCATCTTCAAATGAGTTTGATACAAAAACCGGTAATATTGCAGAAAGCAAAATGATAAGTATGCTCTTTAACGGGACATGTAACAAATAGAACTTAATGTCAAATCCAGAGAATTTGTTGAGAATCCACAAGTCGCATGCCATAGCTAACGGATATGAAACACATGCAATGATATATGCCACAACTGGTGTTGCTCCCAGGCGAAGGCAGATATAAGTGAGAGGCAAAACCGAAATGTAGGCTATAGATGAGGTAATATTTGGTAACTTCATCTTGCCAAACGCATGTATACCATTGCCTATAGGGAAGTCTATCGCCTTGAAGAACAATTCTATCAAAGTTATTCTGATAAAAGGAATAACATATTCAGGTATGTTGCCGAGCCATAGTCTTATTAATATTTCAGTCTTGATAAAAACAGGCAAACCTATTAATATCAACAGATACGAAGAGTATTTGGCTGTATTACAAACCAAGCGGTTCATTTGTTGGTATTCTCCTTTGGCATACAGTTTATAGATTTGCGGACCTGCTGCAACCTGGAAATTCATAACAAAACCACTAACCTGGCTACTTACCGTTGTTGCGATACCTCTAGCTGCATTTACTACAGTAGAGAAGAACATATTTAAGAGAATTGTTATACCTTGATTGTTGGCCATGAAGGCAAATGTGCCGATGGAATTCCAACCTACATAATTCCATATTTCTTTGTATAGCTTAGGATCCCAACGTAAATGCATATTACATTCTTCAAATTTGCGTAAGCAATAGATGCGATACATGAAGAACATAAATAAATTAGTACAGAAGTAGAATGTGGAATACATGATCAACTTGTCTGTATCTATATAAAGCAACATCACCACAATCGTAAGTTTGAACACCACATCCAAAATACTCATAAAAGCGAAAGTGGACATCTTTTCATGAGAAGTGATGCTTGCTATGTATGGTGTCTGCGTGATGCCAAGGAAACTGGAGAAAAGCGTTAATTGATAGATGTAATTGGCAGCAAACATTCGGTCGGGATCAATGACCAATTTATAGTTGACAAACCAAAGACCTACAGTTTCGCCAAGAATCAACGTTACAAGGGCCAAAACAATATGAATCGTACCACAAGCAGAAAAAATATTTCTTAACTGTTTCATATCGCCCTTACCTAAGCCTACGGTAAGAAAGCGAGAGGTACCTTGACTCAATAGGGAACTGAAATATGCTAAAAAGCCCATTACTCCACCAACTACATTCATCAATCCGTAGTCGTGGATACCAAGTGCATTAATCGTAACACGAGCTGTAAAGAGACCTATTACCAATGTAATGAGCATTCTCATATACAGATACAACGTGTTCTTTGCTATTCTTTTATCATTAGCTGAAATATCAGACATTACGTAAAATTAATTTTGAGATTTTCAATATAACGTGTCCTGCCAACATGCAGGATACAATGATTATAAAACTATGACAGAACCCAATGAATAGATTGCTGTCGAATTCGTTTGCCAACTTTTGGTACGAAACAAAACCACCAACCTCTGTTATTAAGTATATGAACAAATTGGCTGAAAGTATTTTATTGAGTATTGTATTCTTTATTTCCGGTAGATTCTTGACTATATAGAACAATGATACTGACATTGCGATAACAAGCGGATTAGAATAACCTAACAGAGGAAATATAAGTTTGGATAAACTATTATGACCAGTGAACATGGAAATGTAGTATATACCAACAATACAAACGAACAAGGTTACAAAGGATATTACATATAAGCAGATTGGTTTTCCAACAAAGTAATTACCCCCCCCAGCTTTGTCGTTTAGCATATCGTCCAAGTAGATAAACCATCAATAAGCCCATAAAGCTGCTACCGCAATTTGACAATAGCGCCAATATTCCAGCAGATGATAAAACAAACAATATGAGCAATGTTATTTTCTGCTGTTTTTGCGATAGATGATCAAAACCGACATTGAGTATAGGTGACAATATATATAGCAGAATGAAATTTGTCATAAACCACCATTTGTTAGTTGAAATGGGCAATAAGCTTTCCATGAATTTTGTAATCTCAAATGGTGCGCCAAAGCATATTGTTTTGTAAGACCATGCGGAAATACTCACAATAAGACATCCCAACAATAGCGAAAGTAGTTTCTTTAACTTAAAAGTTATACCATAATAACCTGAAATAAAAACAAAACAATATGTTGCAGGAACAAAAAGAGTCAGCAAAAAGCCATATAAGAAAAAACTATGCTGAACAGTGACTTCGTCACCGCCTAATTGCTTCAAATTGTAGCCATGAACCAATATATGCCAAAAAAAGATAAAGCACATCAATATGAAGCGCAAAATTTCAATATTGGTATTGCGTTGTTTTGTTATAGTTGACATAAGAATTTTATATTTTTCTTTCTAAATTATGATTCAATACTCTGTTAATTATAATGTAATCGTTTAAAAATGAGAGAGTTAATTAACGTAATACAACTAATAAAGTTTGGTTAAGTAGCTGATTATCAGTAACTTTATAGTGTACTAAGCTTAAAGTAACATGACATCAGAACCACTCAACCAATATACGGAAATCTGCAGAGATGCTATCAAAAGTTCATCTGCAAAGTTAAGCAAAACTTTCGAGAATCTACTCTTGGAAATACCGAACCAAAAGTTAATTAGTCATACTGTCAAAGAACTCTTTGGCTGGCAGCGCAAAGCCGCTTAGCCGTTATCTCAAATTTTAACGAACTATTGTATCAAAAGTACTTACATTTTAATTAATCTCGCCTAAATATATCCCTGGTATATACCTTATCCTTCACATCATCCAAACAGCTATCATAGCGGTTGGCGATGATGGCATGACTCTGAGCCTTGAAAGCAGCCAAGTCATTAATTACCTTGCTACCAAAGAAGGTGCTACCCTCTTCGAGTGTTGGTTCATAGATGATGACCTCTGCACCCTTTGCCTTGATACGCTTCATGATGCCCTGAATGGCAGACTGGCGGAAGTTGTCGGAATTGGATTTCATCGTCAGGCGATAGACTCCAATGACGCATGAATTTACCTCTGCACCAAACTGGTTGTTCTCGGTATAGCTATACCAGCCTGCTTTCTGCAATACTGCATCTGCTATATAGTCCTTACGGGTACGGTTGCTCTCTACGATAGCCTCAATTAGGTTCTCAGGAACATCGGCATAGTTTGCCAAAAGCTGCTTGGTATCCTTTGGCAAACAATAACCACCATAACCGAAGCTTGGGTTATTGTAATGAGTACCAATTCGTGGATCAAGACCTACACCTTCTATGATAGCCTTGGTATCAAGACCTTTGACCTCAGCGTATGTATCAAGCTCGTTGAAGTAGCTTACACGCAAAGCCAAATAAGTATTGGAAAAGAGCTTCACTGCTTCAGCTTCCTTCATACCCATAAAGAGCGTATCGATATTCTCCTTGATGGCACCTTCCTGCAAGAGTGCCGCAAATGTCTTGGCTGCTTCTTTCAACATCTCCACATCTGTCACAGTATTGATGGCCTCATTCTCTTCTGCGAACTCAGGGCGATCGATAATCTTAGGATAGCCTACGATAATACGACTTGGATAGAGATTGTCGTAGAGTGCCTTACTTTCACGAAGGAACTCTGGTGAGAAAAGGAGATTGAACTTCTTGACTCCCTTCTTGGCATACTTCAGGTAAAGGCTTCGGGTATAGCCTACAGGAATGGTGCTCTTTATGACCATCACAGCGTCTGGGTTCACTTCCAATACCAGGTCTATCACTTCTTCGACATGGGTTGTATCGAAGTAGTTCTTTACAGGGTCATAGTTGGTTGGTGCTGCAATCACCACGAAATCTGCATCCTGATAAGCTGATTTGCCATCAAGGGTTGCTGTCAGATTCAGTTTCTTCTCTGCCAGATACTTCTCAATGTAATCGTCCTGGATTGGAGAAACTCTATTGTTGAGCTTCTCTACCTTTTCGGGGATTACATCTACTGCTGTTACATGATGGTGCTGAGACAATAGCG
>OJML01000553.1_pt1 | contig 21989 bp, 19 predicted proteins | sample 1597221 | NCBI WGS metagenome assembly OJML01 (sample SAMEA2452123, study PRJEB22498) | human gut metagenome | biome: human feces; feature: human gut; material: feces | place: Australia | collected 2012 | reverse complement strand
GATAGTGACGAGGCTCGGCGGTGCTCCTGTTTGCAACAGGAGCATTGTGCCTGTCCCAATGTTGTGCTATAGTTCTATTTAAAGTCCAGTGAGAGGGGTGCAGTACAGATCCTTGCTTTTTTAATATTAAAAACATAGTATGAATTAAGTGTTGCAACATTTTTTATTGTATCATGTTGACGAATATGGGACCTCGGAAAGCTTTAGCTTTAGATTCATATCCATGGTGTAGGTGTACCACATAAGATATTCCACCAGATATTTCCTAGATATTTCTTTGTGCCTCATCATGAACCACTTGAGGCCGGTGCACCTGAGGCTATCCTGCTCTAGGACCTCAGACTTTTTTTGCATGGCGGATAGACTTCAAGGCTCTTGTTGTAGATGACATCGATTGCGTTCATTCTGTTTCTAAGATACAAAAATCTTCCTCTAGACGAAGGAGAGGTCTACTTTTTCCTAGTATGCTTAAAGATAAGCTATGAGATGTTCCTCCACAAGTTGGGAATCTTGTAGATCATGGGCGTGAAAGTATAGCTAAATATCTTTCCATTCTCTTTGCTCCCTAAGATGAGGTGTCTTGATTTGAGAAGATTATTTGGAATCAGTACTTTTATATTTTTATCAATTGCTGACTTGAAAATTTCTAATACTTTTCTATCATCGGAACAGATACTGTAGATAACGATTGTATGTAACTTAGCGAGCTTATCTAAGGATATTAGTATATTAATTGTGTATACTGATTAGTAAACTAACAGTTAGCAATTCTAAATTGCTTACTTGAATTTTTAAATCCCTAAAGACCAAAATAAAAGCTAGCTTTTTATAGCTAGCTTTTATTTGTTATTGCAATTCAGCTTTACCAGTCCAAAGCTTATAGTAGTATCCTTTTTGTGCTATAAGCTGATCATGAGTTCCTCTTTCGATAATCTTTCCGTGATCCATGACCATGATACAATCGGCATAGCGAATAGTAGATAGACGATGTGCAATGACGAATGTTGTCTTTCCACGCATCAAGTTATCCATACCTTTGGAAATCAATCTTTCCGTTCTTGTATCGATTGAAGATGTGGCTTCATCGAGAATTAGAATAGGAGGATTACCGACGGCACATCTTGCAATTGAAAGCAATTGTTTTTGACCTTGAGATAATGATGCGTTAGAACCACTAATTACAGTGTTATAACTATCAGGAAGCTTTTCTATGAAGGAGTTAGCACAAGCAATTTTAGCTGCTTTTTCGCATTCTTGATCAGATGCTTTTAATCTTCCATATCTGATGTTGTCATAGATAGTTCCAGTGAATAAGTGTGTATCTTGCAAGACGAGTGTCATGCTTCTTCTCATAGATACTCTATCGATTTCTTTTATATCGATTCCATCAATAGTAATAGTTCCAGAATCTATATCGTAGAATCTAGTCAACATATTAGTAATGGTTGTTTTACCAGCTCCAGTGCTACCGACTAAAGCAATCTTTTGACCAGGTTTAGCATACATGGTTATGTCTTTTAAGACTTGTTGACCTTTGATGTAGGAGAAGTAAACATTCTTCATATCGACTTCACCACGAACATGTTTGATGTCTTTTCCATTGGTCCAGTAATATTGACCATCCTCAGCCTTGAATGAACGCCATAGAGATTTGTTATGAGCAGGTTCGGGTTCCTGGTCAATCATTTGGAAGATACGTTCTGCACCAGCCAAAGAAGCTTGGAGCATAGTCATCATATTTGATATTGAATTGAATGGACGTGAGAACATTCTTAGGAATGCAATGTAAGAGACTAGGATTCCTACTGATATGACAGTTCCAGGAATGTTAGAACCTACAGCTATCAATATTGCACCTAACATAGCTATTATTCCCGTGGCCATGTTGTTTATATTGTTGACGATAGGAATATTAACCGATGACAAGAATACTGAACGTCTATTGTGAAGAGTGTGGCGATAATCTATAGATTTAAATATCTTGTTCATATCCTCTTCTTTAGAAAAACATTTAACTACTTTTAATCCAGACAAAACCTCTTCAGCAAATCCGTTGAATTCACCCATTGAAATCTGTGTCTCGGAGAAAGCAGATACCGATCTATGAACATTTATTACTACGATTAATACACCTACTAATTCTATGAAGATAGTGACTAGAGCCAATAACCAGTTGAGATAGAAAATGAAAAATAAGATTCCTAACCCAAAGATGATTGAAGTGAATATTTCTAGCATTCCATTGATGAATAGTTGGGAGATATTATCTACATCGTTTGTGAATCTAGACATTATGTCTCCATGAGGTGTTCTATCAAAATAGGAAAGAGGTAAATCCTGCATTTTGGAGAACATATCATTTCTCATTCTTTTTAAAGAGTCGGTTCCTATCTTTGTCATGGATACAGCTTGGTAGATGGATAGGAAGAAAGCAAGAATATAAAGTCCGAGCATTATTCCAAACATTCCACCTGCAACACCCATAGCTTGGAATTGTGCATTTGACTTAGTCCAATCGACCATATTGAAGACAATCTTACTTAATGATGATAGTGAATTACCATAAGTCTCAGGATCTATGGAAGTCCATCCTGTAGCAGCATAGGAAGCTGGAGTTAAAACGCCATCGACCAAAGGGGCTGAAATAAAAGCACCTAATAAAGATATTAGAACTGATAATAAGGTGACGAACATCACAAAAGTGAATTTCCATTTATCAGGTCCGACATAATGGAAGACACGCATCAATGATGACCAAGAGTGTTGAGGTTTTCCATATCCTTTCTTTCTTTGACTATACTTGTTTTGTTGTTCTTCATACCCTTCTTCACCACAAGAGTATTGAATAGTTACGTTGTTGATCGTAGGACCAGTACCAGTGATAAATGAATCTTTTCTTTTCTTCATAATTAATCACCAACTCCTTTCTTTTGAATGGCATCGATTTCTTGATAGATTTGGCATGTATTTAACAACTCCTCATGTGTTCCTCTACCTACTTCTTTACCATTGTCTAAGACTATGATTTCATCTGCATCTTTGACTGAAGAAATACGTTGAGCGATGATGAATATCGTCGTACCTTTTAACTTAGTGAACAAACCTTCTTTAATCTTTCTTTCGGTTTCCATATCACAAGCTGAAGTCGAATCATCCAAGATTAGAATTTTTGGATTTTTGATTATTGCTCTTGCGATACACAATCTTTGCTTTTGTCCACCGGATACGGATTTTCCGCCTTGAACTACAGGTGTATCCAATCCTTCTTTAAATCCTCTTACGAAGTCTGCAGCTTGAGCTATTTCCAAAGCTCTCCATATTTCTTCATCGGTCGCATCAGGCTTTCCCCAAAGGATATTGGATCTAATAGTTCCAGTGAATAACAAGTTCTGTTGTAAGACCACACCGATATCGTTTCTTAAAGCTTGAACTGAATAATCCTTAATATTGTGACCTGCAATTATGACTTCACCTTTTGAAGCATCGTAAAGACGTGGGATGAGATTTACAAAGCTAGATTTTCCAGAACCCGTTCCTCCGACTATTCCTATAACTTTTCCTGATGGAATATCGATAGATATGGGATCTAAGGCTAACTTTGATAAATCATCGACATATGTTAAACAGGCGTTTTTGAATGAGACATCACCGTTTGCAAGATGATCAGGATCAAAATCCTCAGTCTTAGCTTTAGGTGAGTAAGAGATATCGATAGGCTCGACTAATACTCTGTCGATACGTTCCTTACTAGCCTCTGCACGACCATAAAATTGAAGCAACATTGAAAGGAATGAGAAAGCCATTGTCATAGCTGCTGTAAAGTTGGAAAGCATAGAAAGCTCGCCTGCATTGAATGGATTCCCATTATTGAATATCAACCATAAAGGAGTATTTGTAGCAGTGTACATCCAATCCCAACCACCGAAATATTGAATCAATCCAATAGTTATACTGATTGCTAATTGAGTGATGGCTGAGACTATTGCCATTCTAGAGAAGGCTGTGAATGATACATCGGTTAAATCTTGGTTAGCTTTAGCAAACTTATCATCCATATGTTTTTCTCTACAGAACGCTTTAACTTCTCTAATTCCCTCTGTATCTTCCTCAACATTGTTGTTGACATTGTCGATTGCTGTTTGAGTTTCGATAAAGAATGGATGTGTTTTTTTGATGATTATTGCGATGATTATGAATGATAGAATCGACAATGGAATTGTTATAAGTCCTATCAACCAGCTCTGTGAGAATATAAACACAAAGGATATGAGAATCATCAATGGTGATTTAAATCCAGCTCTAGTTAGCATCAACACGAAGAAACGAATATTGTTACAATCGTTAGATAGCATTGTAGTCAATTTTGAAACAGGGAAATGACCTATATTTGAGAAGGAGAATTGCTCAGCTTTCCAAAATATAGTATTTCTTAGTCTTTCTACAAAGTCACTAGAAATCTTTGCGTCTATGTTCATAGCAGATGCTTGTGCACATATAGCAAACAACGACAATCCTATTATCAATCCGCTATAAAGCCAAATGTAATAGAAGTTTGGTTGACTCAATCCTGCACCGAATCTCAACCCATTAACTCCTTGAGTGATGAGCAAACCCGAAAGATAAGGGATCAATAACTCGAAGACAGCGTCCATGGTTGTTAATATCAAGGATGCTATCAACATTTTCCAAGAAGGTTTAAGACAAGCCCAGTAAATCTTTAATGTTTCTTTACTAGCTTTCTTATCTTTAATTTCGTCTTCTTTTGTGTAAGTAAGATTACTTGAAGAATCCATATGCACCTCTCTAATAATTTAAAGAATGTGGTTTTCACATTTTTTTAGCCCTATATATATATTATGTTTATATAATAACAAATGTAAGGTGCTTTACAAATTTTGCATAAAAGTGCTTACTTAAGGGAGATGAATTTTATGTACAAAGATATATACAAATTTATGCTTAAATATCCATCTAATGTGGAACATTTTTCCAAGGAACAAATTGTCTTTACTGATAGATCCCTTTTAAGAAAAGATTTTATTGTTTTGTCAGGAGAAATGATTGAAGTTTTTTCTAATGAAGGAGATGAAAGAGAATCTTCAACACTTTTATATCGAGCTGGTGATGTCTTTGGTATTATGGGTCAGAATCCCGATCTCGTTTTTAAAACTACAGGAATAGCTAAATCAGATTTAGAAATTTTATCTTTTTCAGAAGATAAATTTTTTAAATTATTAAAGACTGATTCGGAATTGAATTCATTGGTCATGAAATCTATGTTTCAATTATTTAACAGAATGGAAAATAAGTTCTGTGCTTTGGCTGTTTGGACACCATCGCAAAGAGTGGTTGAATTCATGTGTCGTATTCAAACTGAATCTTTAAATAATGTTGTTCATATGTCTACGGAAAGTATTGCTTTAGCTTTATCTACTACAAGACAAACGGTTTCTAAAACAATCAATGATTTAAAGAAGAGAGGACTTCTTAAAAGTGAATATAAAGCAATAAAGCTATTAGATATTCCAACGATAAGAAATATTTATGGGATATCTAATGTAAAAGAATTAAAAGCCTAAATATAGTATAAAATCATTTAATGAATGGAGGAACATAGATATGAGAGGAATATTAAAAGTATTGTCGCAGCTTCTAGCTTTTGTTTCTATGATATTGTTCGTCGTTTCAATTCTATTGCCTTTATACACTTCATCTTCTGGTCAATCAATTTTTTATTACAACCAAATAGTAAATCCATTAATTCCATTTTTCTTAATAGTAGCAGTATTATGTGGATTATCATTAGCTATTTTTTGTAGAAGAAGAGAAGCTAGATTGTTCGGATACGCTTTAACTATTGCTAGTGCAATTTATTATTTATCTACATTGTCTATTGTCTTCAACAACCATATTGGAATTTCATTAGTAAAAACACCATATGGAATACCATGCCTAGTTGCTTCAGGTGTTATGTTGTTAATCTTTGCTTTTGTAGGGGTCCTATATGAATATCTAGACTTTAGAAATGAGGTTAAATAAGTATGAACTTTTATAAGAAAACACCTCAAATAAAAGTAGAGAAGATAGAAGATATAAAACAAAATGATGATATTTTGAATTCATCTAATTTTGATATAGATGAATTGATAAAGACTAATGAAAAGAATAATCAGGAGAAAGAAAAGACTGATGAAAAAGAAATCATAACTGCTAAATTTGATGATAATATAGATTCAGCAATGATGGTGAAATCTAACAATTTTAAGCTTATAAATGAAATTGGTAAAATAGCAATCATTATTCTATTAATTTCATTATTTAGTTTGTTTGGAATGATTTCACCGATTGATTCAAATAGTGTTATCAATCTAGGGTCTTATTCCTTCTGCTTAGATTTGATAACTTGGGGAACAGTAATATTTTTAGGAATTACTTTAGCTTCTCAATTATGTTTCTTTCTATTCAATCCTTCAAAAGAAACTCCAAAATTTAAAAAGGCTTCATCTTTAGTTTATTATGTGATTTTAATAGTGTGCGGAATTGCAGGATTTGATTTATTGCTTTGTTTATTCAATCAATCAAACTATGCTAACCTACCTGTGTGGATTTCCTTCTATTTAGCGAGTGTAATAGCTTTGTTCTATGATTACATAATAACGAAGCTGTTTGCATACGATAAGATTTCAGACAAGAATATGTTTTGGGAGATAGTTAGATTTGCTTTAGTTGGAATCATAGCTTCTGTATTTGATTTTGCTACTACATATGGAATGAGATTATTATTAGCATCTTCCAGCTTATCTGAAACAATTATTACTATTATTGCTGTCACTATGGGCTTTATAGTCGGTGTGATAGTTAATTATTTGTGTTCAGTCTATATGGTATATAAAGCCAGTACAAAATCCAATGCTAAAACTTGGTACGGAATGTTGCTGTTTGTAGTGCTATCTGCATTTGGATTAATTATCGGAATAGGATTAGAAGCTTTGTTCTACGACTATTTAAAATGGACTTATATCCTTGTCTTTATTATCAGAACTTTAGTCGTTATGATTTGGAATTATATTTCTAGAAAGTTATTTATTTTTAAATAACATTTCATTGAATTTAGATTTTCTTACATGAACTAAGCATTAAACTGAAAGAGATAAGTAAGCTGATAAAAACATATTTTTCATATTTTTTACGAAAACAATTTATAAAGAATGGCTTCTTAATTTTAATCCAATACAATAAGCCTTAAGGCGTTGGATTACATCATGGAGATAGGTATACTCGTGAAAATCTATCAGGCGGGCCTCATAAATGAGAGCATGTTCGCCAAGGTTATAGAGAACGTATCGAAAAGATTTGGCACCCATCATAGTTTTTTGGAATAAAAGACATGATAAAAATAGCTTTCTCAAAAAACAGTAGTGAAATTATGAGCAAACTAATGAATTGTGAGAAAAAAGGCACTTGCTATGATTGTAAGTGCCATAAGTTGATAATCAAACTATATGGTAGAAAGTTGCCTTTCCGACACCTTCCTTCTTTATCTTGCCTTCATCGCAAAGCTTTTTAAGAGTCTGCTCGACGGAACTTTTGCTGATTTCCGGACATAGCTCAGCGATGTCGTTTTTGGTAAATTTTCCAATTTTGGAATTCACCGCCTTCTCAACCATCTCCCTGGCGGACATCTTTTTTCCAACGATGTTGACCCTGTCCTCGAAATCGCGATAGGCAGCCAGTATGGTTCCGAGGAGGTATTTAATGAAAGGAGAGTCATCGTTTTTATCGTCTATCCAGCCACGAGAGCTTTCCTGCAAGGCGTCGTAATAATCGCTTTTGGTGACCTGTATCTTCTTTTCTAGTGAAATGTATTTTCCAACCTCGTATCTGTTCTTATAGAGGAGCAGTGTCGTGAGAAGTCTGGACATCCTTCCGTTTCCATCGTTGAATGGGTGGATGCAGAGGAAATCGTGGATGAACACTGGGATGACGATGAGCGGATCGATGCGATATTTGTTTATCGCCTTGTCATATTCCTCGCAGAGCCGTTCGACCGCCTCTGGTGTTTCAAAAGGCTCTAGCGGCCGGAATAGAACTATCTTTGTTCCATCCTTCGTTATGGCTTCGATTTCGTTGGGGGAATCCTTGAACTTACCGCCGAAACGCTCTTCTGAGAATTTGTAGAGTTCCCTATGAAGCTGAAGGATCATGTTGGGGGTGATAGTGATGTAGTCGAAATTTCCGTGAATGATGTCAAGGACGTTGCGGTAACCTTTGATTTCCTTCTCGTTGCGGTTCTTCGGCGTCGTCTTATCATTCATCAGCTGGACGAATCTCCGGTTGGTCGTGACGATTCCTTCGATTTCGTTGCTGGATTCCGTGCTTTGGATTTTGGAAAGCTCAACGAGCTTATCGAGTTCCTCTGGCTTCTGCTCCAGATAAAGCTCTTGCCTTCCCTTGTATTCATGTATCAGGCCGATGTAATTGACGGTTTCCCTGTCGAAGGTTCTATCAGCAAGTTTGGAGTAATCAAATTCTTTGTGCATCTTTCTCACAATCCTTTTTTATTACTCATAAATTATAGCTTAAATTGTGAGCAAACTTAATTTATATGCTAAATTTAATATAAAAATTAATTAAAAAATCGACAAAAATTTAAATCTAAAATTTAGGAACATAGCTATTGTTTGGCATAATTGGGTTGGAGCATGTTTTCAAACTTCTATATCAGAACAAACAAGGAGGAAGCAAGAAAGTCTGATATAAAAGTTATCAAAGCGAATGCCACGCTAAACGGCAAAAACAAAAAGAAGAACACCGATTCAAAAAGGTTGAGGCTCTTTTTTCTTTGCCGAAAATCGGCTTGTATTCTCTCGAAGACGAAGAAAAACGGCTTTTACTAGTATGGGGAAACATATCTACACCCCCAATGTCTTGTACAGGTAACTCGTATGCACACTCGGCTTTGCGGGAATATATCATCCATTACAAGGTAGGTTATGGAAGGAACATATCAACACCCTGGATTTGCTGTCAACCTATCTGGTAATGTACTTTGGCAAAACGGGAATATATGGAAGCCTTTGATAGATGGTAGACAAACGAAAATAAGCAATTTCGTTTTATGGCTGATTAGAAATTTATGGATTTGAGTTCTATTTAGAAGGCAAGGGGGTAGATAAGATTTTGAAAATTAGCTATTTGTCATCAGCTTTTTGCATTTATTCTTCACTTTATTCTTCACTTTATTCTTCACTTTATTCTTCACTTTTTGCTTAGGAAAAGGTATAATGAAGTTAGAAAGAAATAAGGTCGATATATGGATAAATATTTAGATATTTTTGAAAATCTCATCAAATTCAAGGATGAGTATGAATGGCTTGATTTTAAAGAAAATTGGTTTTCTAAAGATGAAATTGGAGAATATATTTCTGCTATTGCAAATGGCGCTACGCTATCGGGTAGGGAATACGGCTATGTGGTTTGGGGAGTCCGCGATTCTAGCAAAGAAATCGTCGGAACTTCGGTTAATTTTGACAGAGATATTGACGGTGAACCGTATAAACATTATCTATCAAGAAATTTGAGACCGAGCATTGCTTTTGAAAGTGCCGAGTTTGATTATCGGGGTTTCAGAATTGTCATGCTGATTATTCCGGCATCAAAATCTGTTGTCACAAAATATAAAGGACAAGCCTATATCCGTATCGGTTCAAGTAAAGAAAAATTGGATAAATACCCAGAATGGGAAATAAAACTCAATAGCACTTTGGTGAATGGCTATCCTACAATCATAAATCACTCAGCTCCTGACTATGCGCAGGATTTAACTTTCGATAGGCTGTTTATGTACTATGCCGCCAAAGGTATTGCCTTGAAGAAAGAAAACTTTGAAAAAACTCTTAAACTGAAAAACAAAAAGAATGAATACAATGTGATGGCATACATTCTTTCGGATCAAAACTCCATACCAATCAGAGTCTCCATCTTTACCGGACTTGACAAAGCGTCGCCTCTTTTTTCAGTAAAAGAATTCGGAAATGACTGCATTTTGTTTTCAATGGACAAGCTTCTCGAGTACGGGGATGCGATAAACATTATTCAGGCCGATGAAAGAAATAGAATATCCGAGAGAAAAGACGTTCCTCTGTTCGATTACGAGGCTTTCCACGAAGCAATCCTGAATGCGTTCATCCACAACAAATGGCTTACTTTAAATGGACCGCAGATAAGCATATTCTCAGATAGGATGGAAATCTTATCTCATGGTGGTTTGGCCGTCGACCAAGATGCAGAAGGGTTTTATTCCGGGGCAAGCATACCTGTAAATGAGGTTTTAGCATCGATATTCCTTCAATTGAGGCTAAGTGAAAGATCTGGAAGAGGCGTTCCGAAAATCGTTTCGCGATATGGTAAGGGAGCTATCAAAATCGAAAAGAACAGGATTATTGTGACAATTCCATTCCAGAGAATAGATAATGAAACACATGCTGAAGTGAAGAATAAAGTGAAGAATAAAGTGAAGATAAACATCAACGATAGCCAAAAGAAGATTATTGAAACCATGAGGGACAATCCTAACGTGAAAACTGTCAGGCTAATGGCTATCACGGGTTTGTCTGAATCCGGCGTCAATAGAAATCTCAAAAAGCTAAAAGAACTGGGGCTCATAGAAAGAATCGGATCCCTTAAGAATGGCTATTGGTCAGTTAAGGAGTAAAAACTGATATGCAAAATGATTGATGGACATTGACGTAGTAAAGACTGAAGCTAACTACATATGACAAATGCTGGAAAGCAATGCAATGAGACGTTTATCACTCAATGGCACTCATCTTTCCTTCAGCGAAGAAGAGCTCAAGAAGCTCATGAAGACTAGCGAAAAAATCACAAGGAAAGAGATTTCGGAGCACTTCGGCGTTTTTCTCAATAATCATCCAAAGGAATATGAACCAGGGTAAGTCCATCCGCTATGTCGGAAGTGGAAAATCAGGCCGTTGGAAAATCAAGTAGAGTTTTTAGCGGCTCAATCCCATTAGTCTCCAATTACTAGGGATGTTGTTTTGAATTTCCAGTAGACCTGTCGGAAAACACATATGGTTGATATGTTCCTCATGTGTCGATAACACATATTGAGACTATAGTTGCACTAACGAGTAAAAGAGCCTAAAAATAAAGAAAAACAACAAAAAGCAATTTCTTGATTGAAAAGTAGAAATTGTGGGTTGTGATTGCTTCGCTTGTCTTTTTGAACTTACTTTCGGAAAGTATCAGATAGTTGATGCACACGAACAATCCAATCGAAAGTTTTGATATACAGATTCAGTTCTTAAATGTGGACGTCCAGAAGAAAAGGATTGCCACATTGTTCCTGTACTTCAACAAGGGGGTAAACACCTATAAAAAGCGAGTTTCATCATATGATACGAATTCTTTAATTTCTTCTATATCTTAATCTGATAATTTGTTTTCTATATCTAAGTCATTTACTTCAGCTTCAAATAGCAATCCTTCAAAAAGTCTTTAACGATTTTTGTGTCTGTTCCTTCATAGTACATTACAAGTTCGTGCTTGAACTCGGGTACCTTCTCAGCTGGAATAGCCAAAAGTCCTTTGCCGTGAGCGATGAGATAATGATTGGCGTAGATTACCGCAGCTCTTTTGTTGCCATCATTGTAAATTTGCGCCTTGGCTACATATAGGCACAATTCTATAGCGATATCGATTACGTCCATATTGCTTGTGAGAATATTGTTCAATTCATTCTTGACATCGATTTCGTTTGGAATAGGAGGGATGTAAGAAGAGCCACCAATCGTGACTGGCACGCCTCTGATCCTTCCTCCATCCATATAGAATCCTTCGTTTACAAGCTTTGCGATGTAGGAGGCAAGATAATAATCGCTAGGTGATTTAATGACATCTTTATCTAGGATGAACTCCCAAGCGTGTTTGAGATTAAGTATTTTTTGCACGTCATCAGCTTTCATATTGTTGACCTTGCCGTTATCTATGATAGTTTCAGTATCAGGAAAAGTGGTGGCGCAGCCTTCAAGGATTGCTTGATCATAGATGATGACCTTCATATTTTTTCTGGCAAAGTCCAAATTGAGAAGAACATTTGGTTCAAGTTCATCATTTGAATATCCAAAGGATGCAAGTTCCCTTTCGATTCTACGAATCTCTTTCCTTAAAGATTTAGCTTCCTTGGCATTGCGTAGCAAAAGATTATGAAGTTCTTCGGAATAGATGTCCACATATTCGGATTTTAATTTGCCGAGCTCTCTTTTGCGAACATAGAGATATTTCTTACCACTTATCTCTTTGACTTCGGGAGTCCCGTCATAGGGGAGAAGAGCGAGTTTTGCATTTAATTCAGCTTTTTTGATTAAAAGCTCTTGTATCATGTTGAATTGATTGCCCATATGAGGCCTCCTGCTGAATTAGGGAACATTTTCTTATCTCATTGTATTAAAAAATTCCCTAAAAATCAATGAATCATTGCTTAGAAGGATTATGAAGAAGTTCAGAATGAAGGTCATGATGAACCATGGCACATTAAATGACACATTAAATGGTACATTAAAAAACGATAATATGACGAACAATGAGCTTACTTTGCTTGGCATCCTTCTTTCCAATCCGAGCATATCCCTATCTGACGCCAGTGACAGGATGGGAATATTTAGAAGGACTGTTTCGAGAATCGTCGTATCGCTTCAGGATAAAGGTATCGTCGATAGAAAGGAATCCAAAAAGGAGGGGAGCTGGAGAATCGTCAAATAGGCCTTTTTGATAAATTCTTGTTGGCATGAGAGTCGTTTGGTCCTTACCCTTCCTTCGGCGAAGAAGAACTCAAAGACTCATAAAGAGCAAAGAAAGAATCACAAGGAAGGAGATTGTGAAGTGTTTTGGCGTATCGCCAAGAACTATCCAGAGGTACATGAATCAGGTCAAGTCCGTCCGCGGTGTCGGAAGTGGAAAATCCGACCGTTGGGAAATCAAATAGAGGCTGTGGTGGTTTGAACCCATCTGTTCCCACTTACTAGGAATGTCGTCTTGAATTTCCTGTAGACCTGTTGAAAAATGCATCCAGTAGACATGTTCCTCGTATGTCGCCGACGCATGTTGAGACTGTGTTGTTGCTGAGTAAGAAAAACGGGTGAAAAAGACCAAAAATCGATAAAAATTGATGGATTTCCTACTTTTCAAAAAAGTGGGAAATCCTCTTTCTTGTGTCAAAAATGCCTCAAGTCGCGGTAAAGCGGTAAAAATATGGCCTTTACTTGTATGGAAAAATAGGTCAACTTCAAAAATGAACACCCAACCTACCTAGTATCGAAATGGGGATAGGTGACCGGTATGACATAACGGAACTGTACACCCTGTATCAGAATGCAGGATTTATCAACGAGTCTGAGAAAGACGTCATCGTGCACAATCCACGAGGAAGGGCGTTCTTCATTTCCTCGCCAAGCAAAAGGGAATGTTTCAACATCGTTGCGACCGATATGGAAGAAACGTATTTTTCATGAAAATGAATAACAGACCTCACAAATTCTAAATAAAATCAGCCAGTTATGACGGCATCCAGTTAATCGGGTGTTTATGATTTGCGGATCTTCCTATGCATTCGTAGAACAATCTGGGCATAGTGACTTTGTCTCGTCCCAAAAAGGCTGCAAATTCATCCATGGAATATCATGTCGGTTCTTAAGCTCTTGGCCTCAAAGAGCTTTTTGTTTGACCCCCAAAGCCCGCTCAAATAATGAACGGGTGAGAAAAAGGACAATATGCTATAATTTTTGGACTTCCAAAGAAATATCATCTCCTGTTCCGCTAGAATCCAGTACATTTGATGGGTTATATTGGCAATAGATTATTGCATAGGTTTTTCCTTTTACGTAATTGTTTTCAATTGCGGCGTTTCTTCCCTTATAATCGTCGTTATAGTTGACGTTATAGACGTTATCGTTTGGTGATGTGGGATCGATAACGTATAAGTAATTATCGAATTCGCTCGTTAGAGTTAATTTATATTTTCCATCTTCAGGAACTGTCCAAGTAATCATTTTTGAATATTTAGTTGCCAAATAAGAACTCCATTTATAATTAGGGTAGTCTTTGATGTTTACAAAATTTTCAAATTGATACATGTTCGTAGCATCGTTGGATTGCGCACCATAGATAGGGGCAATGCAAAGCCTTGTTAAACCGCCTGTGGATGAGCTATACATTCGTAGTTTGAGAATGTAGTTTATGTCATTGTAAAGATAGCGATAAATCAAGGCATTTCTTCCATACCCATCGTCATCATCTGATTCGATGAGTTTTGTTCCGTCGGCACTGTATAAGCTCATTACGACATCGCTATTTCCGAAGGTTTGCAGCAGCTTCGTTCCCGAAAAATCGAACTTTATGTTAAACGTGTACTCTGTGCCAGGGGCTATAGCTATGCATCTTTCAAAATATCTACTATTTGAAATTGAAATTGTTTCTGTCGCTGAATTGGGCTTGCTGAATTCGTAGTAACTTGAATAATACGGGCCGGTTTCAGAGCCTAAGGTGGCATATGATTTGATTCTTGCATAGTATTTATCGCCGTTAGCTGCAACGATTTTCCTCCACAAAAGGTATGGAATCTGTGTCCTTGTTAATGTTGTTTCATATTCGCCGATAAAACCCATGCTTGAATCATAGAACGATAGAATGAATTTGTTGTTGCCATAGTTATAGGTGTTACCGTTGAAAGATATGTTGCTTCCGTTTGCCGTCCAAGAAAATGTAGGGATTGTTGAATAGTTATCCATGGAAGAGGTAATTGAGAAGTTGGCCGCGCTCAGTCTAAAACCTTCGAGTAATTTTCCTAGGGAGTCCTGAGAAAAGGAAAGTCCGCTATTTGTCAACGAATTGATGAAGGAACTGAAATTCTCAGGATTATGTGCAATCATGACCGTCCAAAGGTCGGAATCCGAAATAGAGATTTTATCAAAAGAAAGTGAATTCTCGGTATCCCACAGCCTATACAAAAAACTCATTATGATTTGTTCATCTGATTCCCCATCATAACTATTGTATTTCCACGAGTTTTCGTTGCTAGTCGCTTTTAGACTTTGCTTAACTTCGTTATATGATTCATATTTTGAATCGCCTACTGTAGGAATAGTTTTGATATCGCTAGAAAACGTTGACTGTGCTGAAATTGCAAAGAAAGTGGGCCATGCTTCTTTCCAGGCTAGACCCACACCTTGTTTCTTTGCATTTACGATTTCCGTACTATCGATATTGTAATTAGATGATTGCTGACTTTTGAGATTAAAATAATTGTAGATGTCATTATAATTTATATAGTGCGTCCCATAATAATTTTGTTGGAAATAATGATATTGGAGATGGTGTCCATATTCATGTCCGATTGTGTCCCATGATGCGTGAACAGCCGGGTATCCAGAATTGTTTTGCGACGCCTTTCCTAGATGTATGGTATTGCTTCCGTTCGAATAGAAAGAGCCTTCTTCATTATCATTGACTGGATAAATGATTTTACATTGTTCGATGTCATTTCCGCCGTTCAAAGATCTTGCATAATTTGAGTAATTGTAAATGGCAGAAAATATCTGCATCGCTCTTGCTAAATCATCATTTCTGGAAATAGAGAAAACATACGTTCCAAAATTATATGAACTATTGTTTTCCATTCCTTGCAGTCTTTGGGCATATTCATAGACTGTTCCTGAGTTGTTGATTACTTTGCCCATATTGTTTTCTGCATAGACATGTATGTTGCATTCATAGGCCCAAGCCGTCCAAATGCCGCTGAAGTTGATGCCAAAGTATCCAGATGAGTTTGTGTAAGTTGAAGCATCTCCCCAACTACCTGTGAATGTAAGCTTCACTTTTGCGCCGACCAAAGGATGTTGTTTGCCTGCATCATCCGTCCACTTTAGATAGCCATAGACTTTTCCACTTGCAATGACCCGGTTCGGCCCTCCTGCGGTGTCTTTGAAATCGGCTGTGGGTCCTCTGTCTTCCGCTTCAATTGAATCATTATCCATGTATTGATGTCCGGGAAGCTCGTTTAACAAAGACAAAGCAGAATACTTTGATAGACAGGAAACGGCGTAATTTCCGTTTTGTCCTTTCATGGAATAGATGGTTCCATTGGCTTTTATTCCTTTATTTTCGAATTCTATTGACAAACAGCCTTCATCGGAAGGCAGTTCGCAGGAAAAAGCAAAGGTTCCTTCGCTGAAGCTCATTTCGTCTAATTTGATATTTCCGGACGTCTTCAGTGTGGGTTTTGACTGATAATCCGTTGTGACTTTGAATTTGAAATGCTGACTTTCCGTAATGATTCCATTACCAAAATCAAAAGCAATCTTGGCTGTCGTATCTTCGTTGTTTTCTACGCATAATGAATTGAAAGTCTGCTTTAGATGATTCGACTTTTCCCTGATTTCGTCATGCATTGTGTAGCCGTTAAATCCAAGTAAGGAAATTACGGCAAACTTTAGAAGTTTATTCATTAATGTTTTCCTTTTTCTCGGGCTCCAAAAGCTCTATGAGCCCATCCTTTAGAACGTATCTGATCGATCTTTTTTCATAACATTCAACCTTGTTGTTTTCCTTGCCGTATGCGGTTTCGTGGCCGCCGACAAAGACGGAGGCAAAGGTGTCTCCATCTAGTGGTTCTATCGTGAATGTATACAATAAGATGCCTGTGCTTTCATATGAGGACAAATCATCATAGGTTACAACGTCCATGATTGAATTCTCTTTCGAATAGAATTGTCTGCTGAAGAAATAGGAGATATCTTGCTTTTGACTGGAGATTTCCTTTTCGGAGATGGTCTTTCCCGAAGAGTTTGAAATGATTGCTCTTTTTAAGGATAAAATAAGTGTCTGCTTTTTTGAGAAAGTAAACGAGTCCCAATCGGTGGTATGGTAATTTCCATAGAACACTTCCAGTTTTTTCAACTTCTCTGCCTTTGTGTCGGTTCTGATCATGGTTTCAAACTGTGTCTCATAAGGCCTTGTGAAACCATTGTCTGAATTTTGATTGAATCCGATTTCGATTGTTCTTGGCCTGCTATCTAGGAGGTTGATCGGAATCAGGATTGCCGAAAGGACTGCTGTAATAGCCATGCAGGAAGAAAGAATAAGAAAAAGCTTTTTCTTGAAGAGGTGTCTTTTCTTTTCTTTCTGCTTTTTGATTCTTTCAAAGGCTTTGTCGAAATCAAAAGGTGGAACCTTTATCGATTTCTTTGATTCTGTGATTCTTTCATCGATTGTCATTTTCTTTTTCTCCTTCCAATAGGGTCTTCAAATATTCCCTTCCTCTCTGAAGCCTTTTTCTTACGGCTCCCTCCGAGATGAGCAAAAGCAAGGCGATTTCCTTTACTGTCATGTCGCCATAATAGAAAAAACGGATAGGCTCCTGATATTTTTTTGGAATCTTCGAAAGAGATAGAAAAATTATGTCTTCATTTTCAGAAAGTTCGGCTCTCTTCCCGTCCTCGATTCTCATCGTCTCGTATTGTCTCTGCACTTCCTTTGTCCTTTTCTCTTTGCGGATAAGGTCAAGGCATCTATTTCTCGTTGTCTTCAATAGGAATGATTTGATGTTTCTTTTGTCTTTCGGCGCATGTAAATAGAATTCGAAAAAGATGTCCTGTGCGATGTCCTCCGCCACCTCCTTTCTTTTCACGTAGGAGAAGGCAAAACGATAAATATCAGGATAGTATTCTCTGTAAACTGATTCAAAATAATCATCATCTTGTCTCATCCTGGGAAATCTCCTTTCACATATACAACGTCTGGCGAAGCCGAAAAGTGACAAAAAACATAATTTTTTAGAAAGTGAAATGAAGCCTCAATGGATAAATAAAGATTGGCTCACTAATTTATACTTTCGACCCGAATACTTAATTTCACACATTGATTGCGATATTCAATCATTGCTTTTACTAAAGAAAAATTCTTTGAATGAGAACAACTAGGCTGCTTCCGCTTTCAGTCATTATTTTAGTGCTCTCACGATTTTTTTGAAACGAGAGTGTTTGATCTTTTCAGTTTTCACCTCTAAAGGGGCTAATTTCCCGCTTACCAAATTACCTATTAGGTGAGTGGCACGAACCCTTTATGCAAGAAAGGAGGCAAGGAATGGAGAAAAAAACATATCTACTCCATTGTCTTCTAATTAGATAGATACCTTTTACCTGTTGCACTGTCAGTCACACAGTTCTACAAAAGAGGTCGACTTCATAACTTTGGTTGTATTTGTGACATTTTTTCGAGGCAAAATTATGCATGTTGAGACTATAGTTGCACTAACGAGTAAAAGAGCCTAAAAATAAAGAAAAACAACAAAAAGCAATTTCTTGATTGAGCAGTAGAAATTGTGTGTTTTGATTGCTTCGCTTGTCTTTTTGAACTTACTTTCGGGAAGTATCAGATAGCTGATGCACACGAGCAATCCAATCGAAAGCTTCGATATACAGATTCAGTTCTTAAATGTGGACGTCCAGAAGAAAAGGATTGTCACATTGTTCTTGTACTTCAACAAGGGGGTAAACACCTAAAAAAGCTAGTTTTATCATATGATAAGGATTCTTTAATTTCTTCTATATCTTCATCTGATAATTTGTTTTCTATATCTAAGTCATCTTCTCTATAAATAAATTCTTTATCTAGATTAGGTTTGAGTTTTTCGATATTCTCTATAAATTCATCCTCATTTCCATTATCTATTTACCCACTACTTGAAAAAGAACAAAGAGAAAGTGCAACAATAAAAGTCATCATCATTGTAATAAGATACAAAGTTTAAACAATCACCTATAGGAGGTGAATTATATGAATTTTATTATCATCTATCCTAACAGTTTGAATGCGTTTATGATTTGCCAAGCCAAGTTGTAGTAGATTCCAGATAAAGTAACTGTACCTGATCCAAAGTTTGTCTGAGTTATCATCCATTCATTGAGATTAGGAATGGCATACGATATTCCAATCACCACTAGCATAATTGAGAGAATAGTAACTGATGCTTCTATTATTCTTAATGCCAATCCTGCGATTCTATCGATAATTCCAATCTTACCATCTTCTTTACCTTTAAGTAAGAACCTAAGTAGTATTGTCACTAGTAAGGCTGATACGAAGTAAAGGACAACATAAGTGACCGCATAAGCTATAGCAGCGCAAATTCCAGATCCTAATGCCATAGCTACAGTTCCACTTGTGAAATATATCTTAGTTATGAAATAAGAAGCAAAGAACTTAGGAATTCCAATAGAAGTCATTCCAGTTGCCAAATATGATTGTGCCCCATCTATTGCTATTACATCAGAGTAGGATGAGTTCAAAATTGCCAATGTATTCGACTCGCTGACGTTAGCAATCATAATGTTTCCAAAATATGATGCCCCTGTCTCCCCTAGTGGTGTGTTACTCAAGATGACATTAGTCAGCATTGAATAGAACATTGTTGCTATTACAAATCCAACTAACCATCCCAGTTTTCTGGTGATTCTTTTTTTCGCCCCAAATATCAATCCTATGATTCCAGCTATTACTAATATAGCGAGAATTATCCAGTCTAATAAAGTCATTAGATTTATCCTCCTTTGATTACTATTTTAAAGTATAATCCTTAAAACAAAAAGAGGCTGTTTTTTACAGCCCCTCATATATTGTATTTTAGAATTACTTAGATTCGCCTTCTTGCATCAAACCGTAGGTGAGGTAAGAAAGGACACGATCGAAGGTCAATTCATCTCTTGCAACGAAGATGATCTTGTCTCCGGCATGGAGAACGAATTTAGGTCCAGGAGAGCACTTGGCAATTCCATCAGCACCGACAACAGCAACAATTGTGGCGGTGGTGTAGTTTCCGAAACGAGTTTCGAGAAGGGTCTTACCATCAATCCATGAATCTTCAGGTACATCAGCCTCAGACAACTTAACTGCTTCGTTAGATTGATAACGGAAGGAATCCTTCATATCATCGATAGCATCGTTAATCTTGGCATCCAAAGCCTTTTTCTCGTTGAGTAAAGCTTCGAGATTCTTATATTTGGCAGAGATTTGAGTCTCTGATTTCCAACGTGAAGCAAATTGCTGAGCGTGGAGAACAGACTCGACAAATACACCGACACCTCTCTTGGAAGAAACTACTTTCTCTTTCTCCAAAAGGTTTAAAGCCTTACGAACAGTCTCGGGTGAGACTCCATAAGCAGCACCTAATATAGAACGACCCTTTAACAAGGTTCCTTCAGGATATTCTCCGTTCATGATCTTTCCACAGATATCTTGAGCAATTTTCAAATAACGTGGTGTTCCTCTTTCTTTTGCCATTTAATTGGCCTCCTTTAATCACTTAAATAATCTAACACACCGATTGAAAAATAACAAGTATTTTCGATAAACACTAATCTTTTTATTGGTTGCAACACTATAAAAAATATAAGTTGCTTTTTATAAAAATCCTATTGCATAATTAAAAAACAACTTAGTTTTAAATTGGTGGTACCATTACTTTTTTATCTTTGTATTTCATTTTTGGTTTTTATGTTTGAGCCTAATTTATCAAACTTCAATAGATTGATTAAAGTCAAAAATGAATTTAGCAATATATTAATAATATGCATACCTTATATATTTAAGATATATATATTTAATAAAAGTGGAAAAAATTGTTTTCTCTCTTTATAATATGCAAGCATTATTAAGGAGTTTTTTACATGGGTACAGTAAAGTATTTATGGCAATGCTTATATAAGAACCAAGCGATTATCGATGGTAGAAAGAGAAAGTGGTGGTTAGCTGTCATCGTATTTATTCTCTCTATTGCATTGCTGATGATTCCTATTCTTTCTTCTGGATATATGACTTCTGGTGGAGCTGTATTGGAACCTAGCAATGAAAAAGGAATCTCAATAGCCTTGGATACATTGTCATCGTCATCCGATGCAAAGTATGCAGACTTCCAAAAGCTGAATTTCCAAGATACTTCTGATGGAATTCAATTGTTCTATGGAGATAATACTAGTTATGTCGACTCTCAGTTCTTCACTGATACAACTATAGATAATGGTGTGCGTAGTGAGACTAACAATTATAACTTTAAACACAGAGTCACAATCTATAACACCACTACCAATACTGATGGATCTACTTCTCATACTTCAGCTCAATCCGAGGAGTTTGTTTATTTCTCAGTTTATTCAACTAAGAATGATATAACTACAAAAGAAGGAGCTACTGCAGTAAATGCCAGTATCGCTAGGATAAACTCTACTGATAATAAGACCGGAACTGCTTATCACTCTTTCATCTTATTTGCCCCTAAATCTTATATGGTTGTTCTTTATCCTAATGCACCTGTCGATTTAGATAAGATTGCTAACAAGGCTGCCAATGCTCCTAGTGGATCATCTATGAGTGGACTTTACAGCGGATTGTCTCCTTTATTAAAGGATAATAAATTCTCATTGAAGTATACAATGACTGGTGCTGCTACATTGGAAAACACTGCTTCTAATGTTCTTTGGAAAGATTTGTTCGCTCAAGGATATCGTCCAATCCGTGATCAAAATACTTGGGTGATGGTTGGAATCGTAGCTGGCAGTGGAGTAGGATTGATTATCTTAGGTGGTATCGTTCTTTGGTTGTTCACTTTAGGAAAGAGCAATCTCTTGCACAAGAACTGCAACGCTTGGGAAGGTATACAAATGTCTATCATGTCTAGCTTCACTGTGTGCTTGCTAGCTATGATATTCTTCTTCTTCAGCTCATCATACGGAATAATGATCGGTGTATTTGGCTATATCATGCGTTTGACATTCTTGATCAATAGAACATCAGGTAAGTTTAATTCAACTAAAGAGCAAAAGCCGTTATATCAGTCACGTTCATAATAATTTCAGCAATAAAAAGAGGGGCTGTTGCAAAATCCTGATCCAAAATCAGGTGAGCAGCAGCCTCTTTTTTGT
>OJML01000538.1_pt1 | contig 22425 bp, 17 predicted proteins | sample 1597221 | NCBI WGS metagenome assembly OJML01 (sample SAMEA2452123, study PRJEB22498) | human gut metagenome | biome: human feces; feature: human gut; material: feces | place: Australia | collected 2012 | reverse complement strand
TATTGTTCGCTTACGCCGTGTCCCGTAGGGCCTACCACGCCGGCGGAGTGTGATTCGTCCACCATGACCAGCGCGTCGTATTTCTCGGCAAGGTCGCAAATCCGGTCCATCGGGGCAACGTTGCCGTCCATGGAAAATACCCCGTCTGTAACCACGATACGGAAACGCTGTGCCTGAGCAGCCTGCAGCTGTTTCTCCAGGTCGGCCATATCGGCATTTGCATAACGGTAACGTACCGCTTTGCACAGACGTACACCATCGATAATCGACGCGTGGTTCAACGAATCGGAGATAATGGCATCCTGATCGGTCAACAGCGGTTCAAAAACACCACCGTTCGCATCGAAGCAGGCGGCATACAGAATGGTATCCTCTGTGCCGAAATAGTCAGCGATCGCCTTTTCGAGCTGTTTGTGAATATCCTGCGTACCGCAGATGAAACGAACTGACGACATACCGTAACCTCTCTCATCCATAGCCTTCTTGGCAGCTTCGATCAGACGAGGATTATTCGACAGTCCGAGATAGTTGTTTGCGCAGAAATTGAGCACCTCTTTACCGCCTTCTACGGTAATATCTGCCTTCTGCATCGAGGTGATAACACGCTCCTGTTTGTACAAACCAGCCTCTGCGATCGCCTTGAGTTCGGCCGAGAGGTAATCTTTCATTTTTCCGTACATGATATTATCATTTATGAAATCTTCTCTTCGCTTGTTTTGTTCAACAGAACACCGGTCTGCGCCCCGCTCCCTGTTAACGGGTCCCAATCCGTAAATCCAACCGTCCACAAGACCTCAGGTTTACATCACAACCGCTTCTAAGGGAATCTTAGCGCCGACTCACCTCACAAAAATAGCAAAAGATTTTCAATTCTATACCGCTCTGGGGCCGATTCTCAGAGCTCAAGCCCCGCAAAACACACATATCTTTTGCCAAACGGAATGTTTTGCGTAAAATTTGTTGTAAATTGCGAAAATCCGAAACAATGCGTAACTTTGACCAGTTTTTAAATATTTTTACTAAATTGAATCGCTCCCTGAGACAGGGAGCAGTCTGATGGAGATTCGCCCATCTTACGCAAGATGAGCCCGCTTCGTGAGACCCATTCAATCAATAAAAATTCAGACAACTTTAAAACATAAAGCCATGCAATCAATCGACACGTATGATTTCACTGGGAAGCGCGCGATTATCCGCGTTGACTTCAATGTGCCTCTGAACGACAAGTTCGAGGTAACCGATGACACCCGTATTCGTGCAGCCATTCCTACTATTAAAAAGGTACTCGAGAAGGGTGGTTCCGTTATTCTGATGTCACACCTGGGCCGTCCGAAGAAAGGTCCGGAAGACAAATTTTCATTGAAACATATCATCCCGACCGTTGAGAAACGTCTCGGTGTAAAGGTTGATTTCGCTCCCGACTGCCAGGGTCAGGAGGCTGCCGAGAAGGCCGCCGCTCTGAAACCGGGTCAGGTATTGTTGCTCGAAAACCTCCGTTTCTACGCAGAGGAGGAGGGCAAACCCCGCGGACTGAAAGAGGATGCAACCGACGAAGAGAAAGCTGCAGCCAAGAAGGCCGTAAAAGCATCGCAGAAAGAGTTCGTAAAACGTCTGGCCTCTTACGCTGACTGCTACATCAACGACGCCTTCGGTACTGCACACCGTGCACACGCCTCTACGGCACTGATCGCAGAGTACTTCCCCAACGACAAGATGTTCGGTTACGTTATGGAGGGTGAGCTGAAAGCGATCGACAAAGTGCTGAAAGATCCTGCACGTCCCTTCACCGCTATTTTGGGTGGTTCGAAAGTATCGACCAAAATCAGCGTGATCGAGAACCTGCTCAAACTGGTGAACAACCTGATTTTGGGTGGTGGTATGACCTACACCTTCAAAGCTGCACTGGGCGGCAAAGTTGGCCAGAGTATCTGCGAGCCCGATCAGTACCAGACTGCCAAAGACATCTTGGCTAAGGCTAAAGAGCTGGGTGTAAACATCTACCTGGCTGAGGATGCAGTTGCTGCTGATGCCTTCAGCGAAGATGCCAACACGCAGATCGTACCGGCTGACAACATTCCTGACGGTTGGGAAGGTCTCGATATCGGACCTAAAGCTGAGGCTGCCTTTGCCAAGGTTATCTCAGAGTCTAAGACCATTCTGTGGAACGGTCCGGTTGGCGTATTTGAGATCAACAAATTTGCCAAAGGTTCGAAAGCAATTGCTGATGCGATTGTAAAAGCCACTGAGAATGGTGCCTTCTCGTTGATTGGTGGAGGTGACTCAGTTGCCTGCATCAACAAGTTTGGTTTGGCAGACAAAGTAAGCTACGTATCGACCGGTGGTGGTGCACTGCTCGAATACATGGAAGGCACCGAACTTCCTGGTGTAGCCGCTATCCGCAAATAAATATATACCTCAACACTGAGTATCAATTAATAAAAAGTTGCCATTAAAATATTAATGGCAACTTTTTTATTAAGTATCTACAAAAGACTACAATATATTTTAACTCATAAAAACTCATCCTAACAATAAAAGTGAATAAACAAAAATTATACCGCAGTCCGTTTGAAAGTTATAGAGAATAATAGTCAAGTTCCAATAGGCATGATTGCCAATACATTTACGACTAATCCTTTCTTTATATTCATTCGATTATGCAGTCGTTCAATACTCACTTCTCAAGATAAAGCATCTTAAATTAAAATCGTAAGGCAAACTACTTCGCAAACGAGCAATAACGCTCAACAAAACACGATACAAGAATCTGGCTCGGATTTGTAAAGACGCCATCAATCCGTTACCTGACTTTCTTTTTCTTTAGCTTTTCTATTTACACGTCTTCTTTCACGATCAAATAACCATCCATACTTATTAAAATACAACATAGCACTCCGAATTGAAATTTTCAATAAAGCACTATTCTTCCTATGTTCTGCCTTATGAGCATGAACAATTGTTACCTTTGGATAAAAAATAGTCTTACACACTCTATGCAAGCGCCTAACAAGGTCTGTGTCCTCAAAATACATAAAAAACCTATCATCAAATCCACCGGTTTGCTCTAAAAAAACATTTCTCATAAACATAAAACAGCCCGACAAGTTAGGACAATCCCATGTTTTATCATACCCCATAAAATGCATTTCATAAGATTTGTTGCGCCTTTTAACCCAAGATTTCGGGAAAAATCTTCGTGCAAATATATCCATAGGAGTAGGTAATAGCTTACACAAACGCTGAAGTGAACCGTCAGGATATATAACATTGGGCATAATTAAACCCACGTCAGGATGCTCATCCATAAACTGCGTAAGACTTTCAATTGTTCCATCTTTAAAGGAAATATCCGGATTTAATACGATATGATAACGTGCCTTCAGCATAAACGACTGTCTTATAGCAATATTATGAGCAGCTCCATATCCCACGTTTCCCTGCCCCCATATATAATGCAGCTTAGTGGAATGGTATTGCTCTATAAAATGTTGTAAACTGTTGGTCGGAGAGTTATCGACAACAAAAATTGTCTGAATAGGGGCTCGTAACGAGCACTCAATGATATTCCCCAATTCAGTGGGAAGCGTTTTATAAACAACAATAGAAGCTGTAATCATTTGGCAATGGTAATTTTGTAAGACACTAACACAATACACAATTAAATTACTCAACTTAATTTACAAATATATCAACTTATCAATTACATAATATATTTACCCCAAAATATTCAAAAAAAAGCCATCAAGAACAAAATTACTATACACCACACATTTTATAAAAATAAACAAATAAATGCATCCATCATAAATATTTATTAAAAAAGTTTAAAATAAACAAATTTAACGATAGACTATTACGCCATATGAGTCAAAGCCACATACAGCGCACTATCCCATAAGTTTAGACAAGAGTTAAACAAATCTTTATCAAACGTAAGCAATGCGCAAATACGAATGAGGAACATATAAAAAAAAATATACATTTAAAATTAAATCAACTATATCCTCACCTTTAAACTGAATCTACATCACTATATACCCCTTCACCATCAATCATGCCAATTGTATCACTCACACAAATATGCAATAAATACATTCTACAGAATCATGCTTGAGCACTATTCGTTCGAAGGTATAACATTAGCACCTTGACATATAATAAAAAATGTTTACTGTATTCACAGCATATAACAGCATTTGAAATAATTAATTATATTTGTAAATTAGAATATCAAAATTTCGTCATTATCATCTTTCACCTAAATCAGAACATATTACATCTATGTTAACCACACATTAGGCTAGGATCAAGGCATCGCCACCACACCTTAAAAAGACAACAACTAAAATTTAAAAAAATGAAAATAGCAGTAGCAGGGACAGGATATGTAGGGCTATCTATAGCGACCTTGCTGTCTCAACACAATGAGGTAATTGCAGTAGATATTATACCTGAAAAGGTAGACAAAATTAACAAACGCATATCACCAATTCAAGATGAGTATATTGAAAAATACCTCACAGAAAAAAAGCTTAATCTACGTGCAACATTGGACTCAACAGATGCATACCGAAATGCTGAATTTGTGATTATAGCAGTTCCGACTAATTATGACCCTCAAAAGAATTTTTTTGACACTCACAATATTGAAGACGTCATAGATCTTGTTTTAGAAGTAAACCCTCAAGCGACCATTATAATAAAAAGTACAATTCCTGTAGGCTATTGTAATAGCCTTTATGTTAAATATGCCCAAAAATTTATATCCAATAGTAAGAAACACAAACTACGGTTACTATTTTCACCAGAGTTTTTGCGTGAGAGTAAAGCTCTCTATGACAACCTATACCCTAGCCGTATTATTGTAGGGATTCCTAAAATAATGGCACAACCCTGCATAGAAAATGATGCTATTAAGGCAATCGCCGGTAATAATCTCGAAAATTCTGCCCATATCTTTGCTCAATTACTACAAGAAGGTGCTTTAAAAAAAGATATTGATATCCTATATATGGGTCTAAAAGAGGCTGAAGCCGTAAAATTATTTGCTAATACATATTTAGCTTTGCGAGTCAGCTATTTCAATGAACTAGATACATATGCTGAAATGAAGGGGTTAGACACCAAAGCTATCATTGAAGGCGTAGGTCTGGACCCTCGTGTAGGAACACATTATAACAATCCTTCATTCGGCTACGGAGGGTATTGCTTACCCAAAGACACTAAGCAACTACTTGCCAATTACAATAACGTTCCACAAAACATGATGACTGCTATAGTAGAAAGCAATCGTACACGAAAAGATTTCATTGCAGATCAAATACTTGCTAAAGCAGGATACTATACATCATCAAGTGATTGGAATAAAAATATTGAACAACACATTGTAATCGGTGTGTACCGCCTAACAATGAAATCAAATTCGGATAACTTTCGTCAAAGTGCTATACAGGGTATAATGAAACGCATTAAAGCTAAAGGAGCAACGATCATTATATATGAGCCAACCTTACACAATGGCGACACTTTTTTTGGTAGTGTAATTGTAAACGATCTTGTAAAGTTCAAACAATTAAGTCAAGTAATTGTTGCTAATCGGTACGATCCCTGCCTTGATGATGTAAAAAAGAAGGTGTATACAAGAGATATTTTTAGAAGAGATTAAGCATATGGTGACATACAATATTGACCTTAACAGCAAGGTCATTTTAATAACTGGAGTAGCAGGTTTTATCGGTGCTAATTTGGCTAAACGCCTATTTGAGGATTATAATCACATCAAAATCATTGGCATAGATAATATTAATGATTATTATGACATGCGCCTAAAACAAGAACGTTTGCATGAATTGGCAATATATGGTAAACGTTTTACATTTATAAAAAACAACATTGCTAACAAACAAATTATTGAAACTATATTCAGAGATTACAGGCCACAAGTGGTAGTAAATCTAGCTGCGCAAGCCGGCGTCCGATACAGCATAACTAATCCAGATGCTTATATCGAAAGTAATCTCATCGGTTTTTTCAACATTTTAGAGGCTTGCCGACATTACGAAGTGGAACATTTAGTTTATGCGTCATCTTCGAGCGTCTATGGCAGTAATAAAAAAGTACCATACAGCGTTGAAGACAAAGTGGACAATCCTGTCAGTCTATATGCTGCAACAAAAAAAAGTAATGAATTAATGGCTCATGCATACAGCAAATTATACAACATCCCCAGCACTGGACTACGTTTCTTTACAGTCTATGGTCCATGTGGGCGTCCAGATATGGCGTATTTTGGATTTACCACTAAATTATTAAAAGGAGAAACTATACAAATATACAATTATGGCAACTGCCAACGTGATTTTACATACATAGATGATATCATAGAAGGGGTGATCAGGGTCATGCAGCATGCTCCTGAGAAAACCAATGGAGAAGATGGATTACCAATACCCCCATACAAAATATACAATATTGGAAACAACCATCCTGAAAACTTATTAGATTTTATACATATTTTACAAGAAGAATTAGTTACTACAAAGCTGTTACCAGATAACTATGATTTTAAGGCACACACGCAACTAGTAGCTATGCAACCTGGCGATGTTCCCATAACATTTGCTGACACATCCACTTTAGAACAAGATTTCGGGTTTAAACCACAAACATCTTTACATGAAGGCTTACACAAATTTGTAAAGTGGTACAAAGAATTTTACACTGCAAATGACCATACTATTAATCATTAAAGGTCTATGAAAGGTATTGTTTTGGCAGGAGGAAGTGGGACACGCCTCTACCCCATCACCAAAGGGGTCAGTAAACAGATGCTGCCCATTTTTGACAAACCGATGATCTACTATCCGATCTCTGTCTTGATGTTAGCAGGTATTCAGGAGATCTTAATTATCTCCACCCCATGGGACCTGCCCGGATTCAAACGGCTCTTAGGGGATGGTAGTGATTTCGGAGTTAAATTCGAATACGCCGAACAGCCCTCACCAGACGGCTTGGCTCAGGCGTTTATCATTGGAGAGAAGTTTATCGGTGACGATGCGGTCTGCTTGGTCCTCGGCGACAACATTTTCCACGGGAATGGATTTAGCCGCCTGCTCAATGAAGCCGTACAGACGGCCGAACAAAATCAAAAGGCAACCGTATTTGGCTACTGGGTAAATGATCCGGAGCGATACGGTGTGGCTGAGTTCGACAAAGCCGGCAACTGCCTCAGCATTGAAGAGAAACCGCAAAAACCTAAATCCAATTATGCCGTGGTCGGGCTCTACTTCTACCCCAACAAGGTGGTGCAAATTGCCAAAAACATCAAGCCCTCAGCACGTGGCGAGCTGGAGATCACCTCGGTTAACCAAGCGTTTTTAAATACCAAAGAGCTCATGGTACAGACCTTAGGAAGAGGATTTGCTTGGTTGGATACCGGTACGCACGATTCCTTGGCAGAGGCCTCCACCTACATCGAAGTGTTGGAAAAACGGCAAGGGCTGAAAATTGCCTGCCTGGAAGGGATTGCCTTCCGCAAGGGGTGGATCACTGCGGACAAAATGCGTGAATTGGCTCAGCCTATGCTGAAAAGCCAATACGGACAATATCTGCTCAAGGTCATTGAGGAAGTCGATAAAACAGGAGATGCCAATCTCGATTAAAATTGATTAACCTATAAATCATGGAGATCAAAGAGACTCTTATTCCGGGTGTAGTGATCATAGAACCCAGATTATTTAAAGACGATCGCGGCTACTTTTTCGAATCATTTTCGGAACGCGATTTCAATGCTAAGGTACGTGAGATCCATTTTGTACAGGACAATGAGAGCAAATCGAGCTATGGTGTACTCCGTGGCCTGCACTTTCAAAAACCGCCTTACGCACAAAGTAAGTTGGTCCGCGTCATTAAGGGTGCTGTTTTGGACGTGGCTGTAGACATTCGAAAGGGCTCTCCAACTTTTGGGCAACATGTTGCAGTCGAACTGACAGAGGAAAATCACCGTCAATTTTTCATTCCACGTGGATTTGCACATGGCTTCAGTGTGCTGACTGACGAGGTGATTTTCCAATACAAATGTGATAATTTTTATGCTCCTCAGAGCGAAGGTGCATTGGCATGGGATGACCCCGATTTGGGCATCGATTGGAAAGTACCGGCAGATAAAGTGATCTTATCCGAAAAAGACCGCCACCACTCCCGACTCAAGGATGCAGAATGGTTGTTCGATTACCACGAAGAACTCTATTAATTATTCAAGAACGATCTTACCATGAACATACTTGTTACAGGAGCCAATGGCCAGTTAGGCAATGAAATACGGATTGTTTCCCGCGGCTCCAAAGATCAATATATCTTCACGGACGTGGCAGAGTTGGATATCACCGATGCTGCTGCCGTTGAGAAAATGGTCACAGACAACAAGGTTGAAGTGATCATCAATTGTGCTGCATACACCAATGTGGATAAAGCCGAAGATGATTACGATTTGGCCGAACTGTTGAATGCAACGGCTGTCAAAAATTTAGCAACAGCCATTAAACAGAATGACGGCACCCTGATCCACATCTCCACCGACTATGTATTCGGAGGGACAAAAAATAACACCCCTTGCGGAGAAGATGAACCGGCCAACCCGACAGGGGTTTATGGAGTTACCAAATTACATGGAGAACATGCGATTGAGGCGGTCGGATGCAAACATCTGATTATCCGCACCGCTTGGCTATACAGTGAGTTTGGGAAAAACTTCGTCAAAACGATGCTCAACCTGACAGCGACTAAACCCAGTTTGAATGTTGTTTTCGATCAGGTCGGCAGTCCAACCTATGCATATGATTTGGCACAAGCTATCTTTACTATTGTCGAAAATCGCAAATACGAAGGGAAAGATGGCATCTACCACTACTCGAACGAAGGTGTATGCTCTTGGTACGATTTCACGAAAATGATTGCAGAATATGCCGGCCATACAGTCTGCGACATTCAGCCGTGCCATAGCAACGAGTTTCCATCTAAGGTGGTACGTCCCTCCTACTCGGTACTGGACAAGACCAAAATCAAAAACACTTTCGGCATCCGGATTCCCTACTGGACCGATTCGTTAAAACAGTGTCTGGCAGAATTAGCCAAACAATCCTAAGTATCACAACACAACCGCTTGATCATGGACTTCAAACGCAATATCATCATTACTGGTGGAGCCGGTTTTATCGGTAGCCATGTAGTTCGCCTTTTTGTCAACAAATATCCAGATTATCACATTATCAATGTCGATAAATTAACTTACGCGGGCAATTTAGCCAACCTAAAGGACATTGAAAACAAGCCGAATTACACCTTTGTCAAAGCAGACATTTGCGATTTCGAGAAAATGCAAGAGTTGATGTCGCAGTATAAAGTTGATGGCATCATCCATTTGGCTGCAGAAAGTCATGTCGACCGCAGCATCAAAGATCCTTTTACCTTCGCTCGCACCAATGTAATGGGGACACTCTCCCTGTTACAAGCGGCCAAATTATATTGGGAGGCACAATCGGAAGGATATACCGGCAAACGGTTCTACCATATCTCTACGGATGAGGTATACGGTGCGTTAGAGTTGACGGATCCTGAAGGCATTGAATCCCCCTTCACGACCGCAGCTTCTTCGGAACATCACCATGCTTATGGTAAAGAGTTTTTTGTAGAGACAACCAAATATAATCCACACAGTCCATATTCAGCATCAAAAGCAAGCTCAGATCACTTTGTACGGGCATTTCACGACACTTACGGCATGCCGACTATTGTAACGAACTGCTCAAATAACTATGGGCCATACCAGTTCCCAGAAAAGTTAATTCCACTTTTTATCAATAACATTCGCCATCGCAAGCCACTCCCTGTTTATGGTAAAGGGGAGAATGTTCGGGATTGGCTTTACGTTGAAGATCACGCACGTGCTATTGATTTGATCTTCCATAAAGGTAAAATTGCCGAGACCTACAACATTGGAGGTTTCAACGAATGGAAGAACATTGACATTATCAAAGTGGTTATTAAAACAGTCGATCGACTACTTGGTAATCCCGAGGGCTATTCACTGGATTTGATTACATACGTAACAGATCGGAAAGGACATGACATGCGCTATGCGATTGATTCGCGTAAGTTACAGCGAGAATTGGGCTGGGAACCAAGTTTGCAATTCGAAGAAGGGATTGAGAAAACTGTACGTTGGTATTTAGACAACCAAGAGTGGATGGATAACGTCACCTCAGGAGAGTATCAGAAATACTACGATGGAATGTACAACAACGAACAATCATAAAACATTTGCATGAGCCAAATTAAAGCAGGAGTAATGCTTAATTACATAGTAATTCTATTAAACACCATAGTAGGGTTACTATACACCCCATATATGCTTCGTATGTTGGGTCAAAGTGAGTACGGCTTGTATTCATTAGTTGCATCAGTAATATCATATTTAACCATTCTTGACCTTGGATTTGGGAATGCTGTAGTCAGATATACTGCAAAGCTAAAAGCAAACTGTAAATTGCAAGAACAATACGAATTATTCGGAATGTTCTTCATCTTGTATCTGATTATTGGAATTATCGCACTGATAGCTGGATCAGCATTATATTTGAATGTTGATAGTCTGTTCGGCAAGACAATGACCGTTGAAGAACTGAATAAGGCTCAGATAATGATTCTCTTACTGATATTCAACCTTGCCATAACTTTTCCATTTAGCATTTTTGGATCCATCCTCACAGCATATGAAAGATTTATCTTCCCACGAATTATAAACATAATTCGTATCATCTTGAATACGGTGGTAATGATCATACTGCTAAAACATGGATACAAAGCTATTACAATGGTTATAGTACAAACTATATTTAACATCTTCACCCTCATCTTAAATTATGTATACTGTAAAAAAGAACTTAAAATTAAGCTGTATTTTAGAAAATTCAAATGGCCATTATTAAAAGAAGTCACTAACTATTCATTCTGGATCTTCTTAAACGTAATCATGGACAAAATCTATTGGAGTACGGGACAATTCATATTAGGAGCTATAATAGGAACAACAGCCGTAGCAGTCTTTGCCGTAGCAATTCAACTTCAGCACATGTACATGCAGTTTTCTACTGCAATATCAGGACTATTTTTACCAAAAATCACTGGAATGGTTACTACCGGTAATAATTACAAAGAGATTTCCGATTTGTTTATAAAAACAGGTCGAATCCAATTTATTATCATATCAATAATATTAAGTGGATTCATTGTATTTGGTAAAATTTTTATTAATCTATGGGCAGGTTCAGGATACGAAAATGCTTATATAATTTGTGTTTTCTTTTTTGTGTCTTTAACAATTCCATTAATTCAGAATGTTGGCATAACAATACTGCAAGCAAGAAATCAGATGAAATTCAGAAGTATTACATATGTTTTAATCGCTTTCGCGGCACTTTTTGCACAAATAATCTTAGCAAAACGATGGGGTGAAATCGGTTGTGCAATTGCAATTTCAGGATCATTATTAATAGGACAAGGTTTAGTAATGAATGTATATTACTTACGCATCCAGAAGCTCGATATACTTTCATTTTGGAAAGAAATCGGGAAAATGTCACTAATTCCAACGATAATAACTATTTGTGCCATAGCTATTCTGCAACACATTTCTATCTATTCTTGGACAGATCTTATCACAGCTATATTTATCTTCAGCGCCATATATTCACCTTTATTTTGGTATTTTAGCATGAATAAGTATGAAAGAGACGCGATCAAACATCCAATAAGCAAATACTATAAACGTTTCAGCAAAATCGAATAATTAACTATTAACAACTATAAAATGAATTAAGAAAAATCAAACTAATAGATTTGCTTTAATCAATTACAACAAAGCCTAACCTTTGTCATGTCAACAATATATACCAAAATTCAAGTTACTCAAATTGTTGAAAAGGCACACATATAATACTGAAAATACTTTACGAACTGAATAGACATCACCGATCAACTAGGTCAATACATGTATGACGTAAATTATTTATTATACACACATTAAAACTATATAACAAAAAGATACCACGATATCAATATTAACAATGGCAACCTTTAAATAACGACTGTTAGATTTGTTTTACTGACTCTTCATGATCTTTTGATACGTAGTGAAGCATGTAGCAAAAATACTAAGTATAACTAAGGAAAAACATTATAAGAGTAACTACACTATGAAAATAGGGATAATAACACAGCCTCTCTCAAGAAATTATGGAGGTATTCTTCAAAACTACGCATTACAACAAACATTGGTAAAATTGGGCTACGAACCATACACATTTGATCTGGGTAAATTTACATGGATCGATTGGATAATTACCACCTTAAAATGTATGGTAAAAATGATAATTGGCAGGCCGTATCTTTTCCCAGAATCACCCATAACAAAATATCACAAGGAAAAATATCTTCGTAAATTTGTTGAAAATAAAATATGTCTCATTGCTCCACGGTGCCGGCGCATCTCACACAATAAAATTCTTAAACTTAACTTAAGAATCATTATTGTAGGGAGCGATCAAGTATGGCGCCCAAAATACAATTATAATATTTACGATATGTACCTTGGATTTACCAAGCTAAACATAAAAAGAATAGCATATGCAGCTTCATTCGGGACTGATCAATGGGAATACAGCAACAAACAAACTGTAAAATGCAAAAAACTGATACACCAATTTGATGCAATATCAGTGCGCGAAGACTCTGCAATAGATTTATGTCACAACCATTTTGGAGTTAATGCCAAACTAGTTCTTGACCCGACATTACTATTATCAGTAAGTGAATACAATAATTTACTTTTAACGATTCCACCGAAAACAGGACAAATTTTATTCGCATACTTCCTTGATATTTCAGCAAATAAATTAACTTATACAAACTCGATAGCAAATAAATTAGGATATACTCCTAAAATAAAGAGTGCTGGAGAGCATCTTACATCTGAAGACAGCATCGAAGAATGGCTGTCATACTTTCGAGATGCAAAATACATTATCACAGATTCATTTCATGGTATGGTATTTAGCATCATTTATAATAAAGAGTTTATGGTCATAGGCAATAGTCAACGAGGCCTTTCTCGATTTACCTCTTTACTTAGCCTATTTTCACTCGAAGATCGTATAATTACAGATATACAGGATATAACGCTAAATACTACTCCGATAGACTGGCAAAAAATTAACAATAAACGCGCAACATTACAAAAAGAATCAATTAATTTTTTACTCCAAAATATAAATTTCTAAATAAAAGAAAATATGGATAACAAACCGTTGATATCTTTAATAGTCCCAGTATACAAAGCAGAGTTGCACCTATCTCATTGCATCAGCAGCATCTTGATGCAAACATATACAAATTTTGAACTAATCCTCATTGACGATGGAAGCCCCGATAATTCTGGAAATATATGCGACCAATTTGCGAACACAGACTCTCGTGTACACGTCTACCATAAAAAAAATGAGGGTGTAAGTTCAGCAAGAAATTTAGGAATAGATGTTGCAAAAGGAGTTTGGATATCCTTTATTGATGCTGACGATTGGATAGAGCCTCAAACATTGTCAAATTGCGTAAGCAAATTTGAGCAGTGTGAGATGATTCGATTTGGAATCAAATATATTTTCAACACACATCAATATGTAGACCAACGTATCGACTCGCATTGGAGCTATAAGCAATATATATCTATGGTAGTCTCACGCCAAACAGCTCTTGGAGTATGGGGAGGCATGTACCTGCGTTCTATCTTTACAGAGTACAATATACGTTTCGATTCTAAATACTCTTTAGGCGAAGATTGGCTCGTACTATTTTCCTACCTAAAACATATACGCAAGTTAATAATTATAGACAAGCCATTATACAATTATAACAAAATGAATAATGAATCAGCAACTGCAGTATTTGACATCCAAAAATTTATCCAATTAAACGAAGTTGCATCAATAATTTGCACTGACAATTATGCAATCGAAAACAATAGACACTACGAAATTGCATCACTAAAAGCCAATATATGTGGGACTTGCCTTGCTACATGTCTGATTAAACGTGCAGAATTCTCAACCTTGACACTTTTAATAAAAGATATGAGACTACGTAACATTTATCCTAGTCTGAAAGAAATTTTTACCAGCACCTTAGATCTTAAATATAAATTCATACTTTTGTTATTCGTTTTTTTGGCACTTATGCATCCTAAAACTCACTAATTAGTATTAGTATGCAATATTTACTGTTAATAATATCAATCGTTCTCTTTGCTGCAGCACCAAGCAATGCATATAGTTTCTCAATATGTTTATATGCATTCTGTATTTTTTTAGCAGGAGCCTTACTAAGTATTTACAAGCTTCGGAAAGTAGAATTTTTTGGATTTAATTTACTATTTACCATCTCTTTTTTCGGATGTTGTTATATTTTTCCACTGTTTATATATAATATTGATGATTCATTTTCTTTATTCCACCATGGGTATGACTACAAAGTAATAACCAAAGCAACATGTTTAGCTAGTCTTGCATATTCCTGTTATACATGTGGTTTATTACAGAATTTACCGAAATTAGTATATTATAAAAGAATACATCCAGATAAGAAAATCAGAATAATGGATCCTAATATCCATCCTAATTCTGTTTTTAATACAGCAATATTATTTTTTGTTTTATTTATCATAGCAGGTGGATACAATTACCTGGACAACCAGTATGCTAATAATGTAACAGAAGGAGGTATTATAACATATTTTTATGTTCTTGTTACTTTAATTCCAGTATTACTAGCATATACTTTAAATTGCAAATTTCGCAAAAAGTATATTATAGGAGCTGGGCTATTTACTATGTTGCTTTTATTAACCGGCTCAAGAACACATCCATTAGCCGTGTTATTAGGAGGCTTTTATGTATATAACACACGACACAAAATACCTTCTTACATAATTGTTTTACTATTATTTTTGGGTGTAATCTTAATGGCCTTTATTGGCGCTACACGCGGGGGCCAAGAATTAGAAGCAGATTCTACCGTTGGCTACTGGAGTGCATTTTTAGATTTAATTGTTAATAATAGGAATTTATTTGATGCATATTCCATAGTCCAATCTACAAATATAGCACCGACTGTACTCATCGGACCGATCTTAGCTGCGATACCTATGGGACAATCTCTATTTTGTATGCTCACCGGCACGCCGGATTACTTGATGCGCTCATCTGCCTATATTACATATGAACATTTTGGGGCTGATCCTCCTTTAGGTTTAGGGACGAACATTGTTGGAGACGTCTACATTGGAGGTGGCCTACTGGCAATTTTTATATTGTTCTACCTATTAGGATACTTAATTACAAAGGCATTGCACAAAATTCATATTAATCAAAATTTAAATTGGTATATTTTTTATCTTTGTCTCGTCACAAGCGGGATCTTTATATGTAGAGGTTCCTTTTTCCTATTTTTTCGTCCTTTCATTTGGACTCTTGCCATATTATTTAGTATAAAAACTCTCACAATACGCATAAAATGAAAATCCTAATTGTAAACGATCAATTTGAGAGAGGTGGAGCCGCTAGAGTTGCCGCTACACAAATCAATGGGTTATTGAACAGAGGACACCAAATTACTGTCATCACAGATAACATTAACTATAAACTAAACTACAAGCTACCTTCTCAAATCAAATTACTACAGATCAATCTAAAACTTAGATCTAACAAAGTACTTCGCTGGTTATCTTGTGCTAAAACAATCCGTAAATATATTAAGCACGAAGATCCCGATGTTATTATCGCAATTCAATCATTAATTTTTTTTGTTGTTTGGATTGCTAACCTTGGATTAGGGAAAAAAATTATTGCAGCAGACCATACTTCATTTAACATTAAAACGCATCCTCTATTAAATTTTATCCGCTATCACTTTTATACTTATGCAGATGCACTATCTATTTTAACGAAAAAAGATGAGAAAATATTAGGGAAGAAATTCCCTAAAAAGAAAGTCATATATAATCCACTACCTTTCCCAATTATCACCAAAGAGGTCAAAAGGGAAAAGAATATTCTTTGTGCAGGTCGTCTGGAATCATGGTATATCAAAGGATTTGACATTATCTTAGATATTTGGCAAGCTATTGAATCACTTTATCCAGAATGGAATTTAGAAATAGCAGGTTCAGGAGACACATCGGCTCAAAAAACTATACATGAAATGATATCAAAGCGACATTTGGACCAAAGAGTTAAATTACTCTACAATGTTAACGATATGCGCTCACTATATCAACAATCTTCAATCTTTGTGCTTAGTTCTAGAACGGAAGGCTTTCCAATGGTTCTAATGGAAGCAATGTCTCAGGGTTGTGCATGCATAGCATTTTCAGTTTACGGCGCAACTAACGAAATGATGTCTAAAAAGTCTGGAATTATCATAGAAGACGGAAATATCTCAGGATTCACTGATGCACTTAAAATGCTGATACAAGATAGTAATTTAAGAGCACAATATGCCAAAAATGCTATAAATGAAATAGCGCAATTCTCAGAAGAAAGGTTTATTTCTTCATGGGAGAACTTACTAAATAGTGTCGTAAATCCTGGTCAAAAGCACTAAATTGTTTATAGTCCTACACCACTAAAAAAGCACATGAAAAAAAATAATATTATTACAGGGTTGTTCGCATTTGATGGTCCAATGTACAAAGATTGCAATGGTATTTACTGCAATACAACCATCACGAATGAAATGTTAGAACGCTATTTTTGTGTCGTTGATAAATTATACCTACTAATCAGGACTTTTACATTAAAAGTACCTTATCAAGAAACAAAATTGTCTAAATTAAACTTAGGAGAGCGCATAGAAGTAATTGAAATCCCAAATTTAAATTCACCTATACAATTCCTTTCTAAACATAAATATGCTGCCCGTTTTGCTACCTTAGTAGAAAATACAGATTTAATTTTTCTACGTATACCTAGCATCATTAGTGATCTTGTAGCAAAAATATGCAAACGACTGAATAAACCTTATTTAGCCGAAGTCGGTGGCTGTTCATGGGATTCATATTTTAACCATGGCATATTAGGCAAAATGGTAGCACCAATCATGTATATCAATCAAAAAAAAACAGTACATGAAGCTTCATTCGCCTCGTATGTTACGGAGCAATGGTTACAGAAACGATATCCAACACGAGGACAGCAAATTGCAGCATCAAATGTATACCTAAAAGAATTTAACGACACATTGATTGAAGCACGCATAGCGAAAGTGCTCGATCACAATTATAGGCCGAAGAAGATTGGGACCATAGCATCAATTGATGTACGATACAAAGGGCAAGAATATATCATTCGGGCATTGCAAAAATTAAAACAGGTTGGCTACAAACTAGACTATGAACTTGTTGGAGTCGGAGAAGGTAAATACCTTAAGGCCTTAGCAAAGAAATGTGGAGTGGAGGATCAAGTACATTTTTTAGGCCTGAAAAAACATAATGAGATATGGACTTGGCTAGATTCAATAGATATTTATGCACAGCCAAGCAAACAGGAAGGTCTACCACGAGCTCTTATAGAAGCCATGAATAGGGGTTGCATTTGTATTGGCTCAACAACAGCAGGAATCCCAGAACTATTAGATCAGGCTTTCATCTTTAGAAATGGTGATGTAAATAAGATTTGTGAAATAATAAAAAATATATACTTTAATTCCCACTTAGAGTCTAACATTAGACGTAACTATACAATATCGAAAAAATTTGCAGTTGATATTTTAAATAAGAGAAGAACTATATTATTTAAATCATACGCAGAATTTGCATTGTCTAAAAAAACAATAAATCAACCTATAAAAAACTTATATTCAATCTCCGATAAAATTCAATTAGCATATTGGCTTGTAAGGACAAAACTTCTTTGCCACAAGGCAAGGCTTATACGCTTCCCTATCGTAACGCGAGGGAAGCGCTATATCGATTTTGGCACTGCTCTAACCACCGGCGTGGGATGTAGGCTAGAAACTTTTGCCATAGACAACAATAAACACAAAAGAATCATCTTTGGAAATCATGTACAAATTAATGATTACGTGCACATAAGTGCTATAAACAATGTAACTATAGGTGACCACACATTAATAGCTAGTCATGTATATATTTCGGACAATTCTCATGGCTCATACGCAGGCAACGCCAATGACACGTCACCATTAATACCTCCAATCGAACGTCAATATATGGTAAAACCAGTCCAAATAGGTAAAAACGTATGGATTGGTGAAGGTGTAATCATTATGCCGGGTACAAGCATAGGAGATGGTTGCGTTATTAGAGCACATAGCATTGTAACACAAAACATCCCAGCTAATTGTATTGCTGTGGGAGCCCCAGCAAAAATTATAAAACAATATTCATTTACGACTCAACGCTGGGAAAGATTACATTTATAATAAAACAAAAAGGATAGAGAAGAATCTCTATCCTTTTATATATAACTAACATGCAAATTATTCTTGTGCCAATTTACCTGCTGAACCAAGCACATTAATAATCTTGTGCTCGTAGAGTTTTTTCATATTCTCGCGAGCGGGGCCAAGATATTTACGAGGATCGAACTCTGCCGGTTTCTCAGCAAACACCTTACGAATAGCTGCGGTCATTGCCAAACGGCTGTCAGAGTCAATGTTGATCTTGCAAACAGCTGATTTAGCAGCTTTACGCAACTGATCCTCTGGAATACCAATAGCAGCTTCCAATTTTCCACCATATTTGTTGATCGTATCAACCTCTTCCTGAGGAACTGAAGAAGAACCGTGCAATACGATTGGGAAGCCAGGCAGTTTCTTCATAACAGCATCCAAAACTGAGAATTCCAGTGGAGGTGGAACCAAACGACCTGTAGCAGGATCTACATGGCACTGCTCGGGTTTGAACTTGTATGCACCATGAGAGGTTCCGATGGAGATTGCCAATGAATCGCAACCCGTACGCGTAGCGAAATCGATTACCTCTTCAGGGTTGGTGTAGGTGTGGTGCTCAGCACTAACCTCATCCTCAACACCTGCCAGTACACCCAGCTCACCTTCAACAGTTACATCAAACTGATGAGCATAATCTACTACCTTCTTGGTCAAGGCAACATTCTCCTCATAAGGAAGATGTGAACCATCGATCATTACAGAAGAGAAACCGGTATCGATGCAAGATTTGCACAATTCGAAAGAATCACCGTGGTCGAGGTGCAGAACGATCTCAGGGTGAGCCAAACCGAGCTCTTTAGCATACTCTACAGCGCCTTCAGCCATGTAACGCAACAGCGTCTGGTTGGCATACTGACGGGCACCTTTAGAGACCTGAAGGATCACCGGAGATTTGGTTTCAGCGCAAGCCTGAATAATAGCCTGCAACTGCTCCATATTATTGAAGTTGAACGCCGGAATAGCGTAACCGCCTTTAATGGCACGTGCAAACATGTCACGCGTATTGACAAGGCCCAAATCTTTGTAATTAACCATAATACTTGCTTTAACGTTTATGTTGATAAATGATTGTAAACAAATACAAAATCCAATGCAAGAGTACGAATAATCTTTGAAAAAAGCAAAGAAAGCCTGCATAGAGTGCAGGCTTCTAAAGGATTTTCAAAGAGTCAGGCTATACTATTTTGCTATGTTAACCAACGAGGCTACAACTGCAGCCAAAGAAGCCGTTGAAGTGACCATACTCATCACACCAGCCATACCTCTACCCTCTTTAATAATCTTCTGCGGTACGATAATCTGGCAACCGGGTTCAATTTTCGGATAGCGTTTGCAGAAGAAACCGCTGCGAGTCGAAGCAACCTGACCGTTCATATAGATCACAAACGGACGACGACGAGCCACCTGCTTATAACCTCCGGCCTGCGAAATGTAATCTTTAAGTTTAGTTTTGGTAAAGACTACAGAATTGGGATAATTCACCGCTCCAGATATTTTCACAGTACCATTATACTTTGGAATGAAAATTTGGTCTCCATCACGCAGGACAATATCTTCACTTCCTCCCGGATGATCCAGTGCAGCCTCAATATCCACGCCCACAGGATAATAATCTGGAATTTCAATATTTACAAAGGCTGCTGAATCGCGTCCCGAAGTACTACGACTCTCTCTAGCCATCTTCATCAACGATTCAACTTGAGTTCGTTCATCATCCGTCATGCGGCGTTTAACACTTACACCTTTGATATAGGCTTCTGGGGTAAATCCTCCAGCTTTTTTAATAATATCTGAGAGTCGTTCGCCAGCTGTAGCCAAGACGTAACTACCATCAAAGAGCACTTCACCAGACACCGAAACCTTTTCTTGGGCACTGTATCCGGGTGAACGACGGATATAGATCTCATCAAACGGATGCAGCACAAAACGTTCCGCCTCAGGTGATATTTGCAAATCATCATTGATAGTGAAGGTATAAATATCTGCCCGTTTATCGGTATATGAGGTTGACTTTGGATCCTTAATGCGACGTGACACCTCAACCATCGCATATGATGCCGACTCCTTAAGGCCTCCAGCCAATAAAATAGCATCTTCTACTGTCATGCCATCTCGATATTCCAGCACATCTGGATGATTTACCTCGCCACCTATTGTAATTGTATATGACTCACGTAAATCAAAAATTGATGGTATGTAAATCACATCCTCAGGCTCCAAATCGATGTCGTTTACTCCTGTCGCCACTTCACGAACGTTGAAAGGAATCACCTCATAAGTATAATCTTTCTTCTTGCGAGTAATTTGACCACGATATGAGAATTCATTCCCTTTAAGGCCTTCAGCACGTTGAATCAATTTAGACAATGTAGCAGTTTCTTCCGACAACTCGTAATCACCTGGACGCCACACGGCACCGTTAATGGACACTCGATTAGCGAATTCATCAATAATAGCATCAACCGTTACATCATCACCGTCAGCTAAGATGAACGATGGGAACTCAGATTTATCGACAGTTACAATACTATACTGACGACCGGTTTTACGCTTGACGTTTACATTTTCATTGTACGCATCCCCGGTAAAGCCACCTGCATACTTGAAGAGATCACCAAGCGTTTCGTTTTTCTTCATCTCATAAATGCGGGGGCGCTTTACCTTACCCGTTACGGTTACATAACTATCGTAAGGCTGCACAATAATCATGTCATTATCTTCCAGCCGAATATTGGTATCGTACTTGCCATTAATCAGGTAATCATACACATCCAGCGTCGCAATCTCTTTGCTATCGCGATAAACCTTGATTGCACGCAATGAACCAATACGATTGACACCTCCTGCCGAATAGATTGCATTGAAGACTGTGGCCAAAGAGGGCAACGTATAGGTACCGGGGACCATAACTTCACCGGCAATATTTACTTTGATACTGCGGATTTGACCTAATGAAACCTTGACATTGGCCCCTCCCATCACTCCACTCACTTTGCTCGCGATTCGGTCTTGTGCTTCAGCCATTGTCAAGCCGTTCAAGCTAATAGGGCCTACACCTTGAATATTAATCGTACCGTCAGGCGTAATTTTTTGCTTTACATTAAACTCAGAAGGTCCCCACACTTCAATAATCACCTCATCTCCAGCACCTAACACGTAAGACGGAGGCGTCGGCATATTGTAATTGGGTGCGAAAGTCAGATTTTTACTTTGAAACATTTCGCTACCGAAAACAACAGCCGCCCGATTTTCCTCCGGAACAGGCGTTTGAACAGTCTGTTGTTCGGGTTCGGGCGTTTCTCGTTCAACCGAAATTGGTCGCTGAACAGAACTTGACGAATTTGCGCCGCTCGATACAGCCGGATTTATACCATGTATTGCACCTTGAATCTGAGCTTCAGACGCTCCTGCCTGACGAGCCTGCTGTATCATTTCTGAGGTCACTTGAATTTGGCCCCAACCCACTAACGGAGAAACAATCAAAATAGTTGCAAGAATCAAACGGATTTTGCGTACCATAAACATATTCGAAATGCTATTATTTATCACTACTCTCTTCAACGTGTTCCGGAACATTTTGTTGTACTTGAGGGGCCACATATCTGCCGCCCAGAAGGTTAAGCAGATAATTAATCATAAATCCCAACAAGATGTTGATTGCCAGCAACAAATTGATGCTCACATTCCGGAGCAGGAAGTTCAACAAAATAAAACCGATCTGCAAAAGTACAATTACCATGGCACTTTGCAAATGGGTCAGGCCAATCCGCAACAATTTATGGTGAATATGTCTGCGATCCGGATAGAAGGGTGAGAGTCCAGCCGCCATACGTGCACAGAAAACCCGAA
>OJML01000536.1_pt1 | contig 22482 bp, 19 predicted proteins | sample 1597221 | NCBI WGS metagenome assembly OJML01 (sample SAMEA2452123, study PRJEB22498) | human gut metagenome | biome: human feces; feature: human gut; material: feces | place: Australia | collected 2012 | reverse complement strand
GCCACACGCTGCTCCGGCATATTCACCGCACGTACCTCACCACTCAGACCAACCTCACCGAACACAATCGTTTTTTCATCGATCGGACGATTCCGGTAACTTGACACAAGTGCCATCACGATTCCGAGATCGATTGCCGGCTCATTCATCTTGATTCCGCCCGCAATATTTACATAAGCATCGCAATTTCCAAGATTCATACCAAGTCGTTTTTCAAGTACTGCCATCAGAAGATTCACCCTGTTATAATCTGTTCCTGCTGCAGTTCTTCTTGGCATACCAAAGTTCGTTCTTGCAACTAGTGCCTGAATCTCCAGAAGAATTGGGCGTGTTCCCTCCATCGAACAGGCTACAACTGAACCGGATGCATTCTCCGGTTTTCCACTCAGCATATTCGGATGGATTCTCTACTTCTACAAGTCCATTCTGTCTCATCTCAAAGACACCGATCTCATTCGTAGAGCCAAAACGATTCTTCACAGCTCTGAGGATTCGGTAAGATGCATGACGATCTCCTTCAAAATAAAGTACCGTATCCACCATATGTTCCAGCACACGCGGACCAGCCACGGTTCCTTCTTTTGTCACATGGCCAACAATGAAGATTGGGATACATAGTCCCTTCGCCAGCTGCATAAATACATTCGTAGACTCACGGACCTGGGAGACACTTCCCGGTGCGGAATTCACATCTTCACTGTACATCGTCTGGATGGAATCAATGATCACAAGCTCCGGCTTCTCTTTCTCGATCACGCTGCGGATAATCCCAAGATTCGTCTCACACAAAAGCAACAGATTCTGGCTGAATTCACCCATACGGTTTGCGCGAAGCTTGATCTGAGTCTGAGACTCTTCACCTGAAATATATAAAATCTTCTGCTGCTTCGCCATCCTCTGGCAGACTTGCAAGAGCAAAGTTGATTTTCCAATTCCCGGATCTCCTCCTACCAGAACGAGTGACCCCGGCACGATCCCACCACCAAGAACCCTGTCTAATTCTTTAATTCCAGTCTTATTCCTTGTATCATCATCCGCGGAAACTTCTGTGATTGGAACCACTTTCGCTTCATTCACCGCTCTGGCTGCTACAGTCGTTCCTTTCGTGATGCCACTGTCAATCCTCTCCTCGACAAATGTATTCCATTCCTTACAGGCCGGGCACTGTCCCATCCATTTTGCCGATTCATAACCACATTCCTGGCAGAAAAATACAGAGGTCTTTCCTTTTGCCATATTGTTCTCCTTTATAAAATACAAAAAGCCCGGCTTTCACCGGGCTAAAAATATGCTCTATTTTCTTGATACTTTGATATCGACTGAATCAACACCCTCAAGCTCTACGCTTAAGCTGAGCTTGCCACCGAGATTTGTCTTCATAGTACCTGCAACAGCTCCAGCTATATCAATTTCGTACTCCGTCTCCTCTTCAAGGCCAAGAGTAATCTGAGCATCCTCAGGTCCCTCCACAGTAAATGTCACTGTATCAGCAGTCTCCTCGAAATCCATAACCGCTGTTCCCGGAACAGACTCGTATACAAAGAGTCCGTTTCTTTCAAGCTTTGTAATCTCCTTAAAAGTCTTTACCTTGTAGATATCTCCATCCTTCTCAAAATTGTCAAGCTTTGCCTTTGCAGCTAATGTATAATCTCCGAAGCTGAGCTTTCCGTTTTCCTCAGTACGGATTAATTCACTTATTACAGCCATTTTTATCCTCCCGTAGCTATATTGATATATTAATTATAAATCCAATTCTACTCAACAGTCAATGAAATTTGTTTGTTTTTCGTAGAAATTATTACCTTATTGCCGCGCTTAATTTTGCCGGTAATAATATCCTCTGACATACGGTCTTCAATCTCCTCCTGAAGCTTGCGTTTAAGCGGTCTTGCGCCATATTTTCTGTCATACGCTTTGTCCACGATAAAGGCTTTTGCGCTGTCGCGCACTGTGAGCTCTATATCAAGCTGCTCTTTGCAGCGTTTCTTAAGCTCCTTTACAAGAAGTGTCACTATATGCTTCATGTCATCCTTGTTGAGAGCTCTAAATACAATAGTCTCGTCGATTCGGTTCAAAAACTCAGGTTTAAATATACGGCGGACCTCCTCCATGACACTGTTCTTCATACGCTCGTGATCCTGCTTTTCGTCATCACCTGCACCAAATCCAAGGCGCTTTGGCTCTATAATGGAAGCCGCTCCTGCATTTGATGTCATGATGATTATCGTATTCTTGAAATCAACCGTGCGCCCCTGTGAATCAGTGATTCTACCATCATCAAGCACCTGTAAAAGTATATTAAACACATCAGGATGTGCTTTTTCTATCTCATCAAACAGTATAACAGAAAAAGGATTGCGTCTGACCTTCTCTGAGAGCTGTCCGCCCTCCTCATGGCCCACATATCCCGGTGGTGAACCAATCATCTTTGAAACACTATGCTTTTCCATGTACTCTGACATGTCAACACGTATCATGGCATCTTCTTTGCCAAAGACAGCCTCAGCAAGCGCCTTTGACACCTCCGTCTTACCTACTCCTGTCGGTCCCAAAAACAGGAATGAGCCAATCGGCTTCTTAGGATCCTTTAAACCAACACGGCCTCGTCTGACTGCCTTTGCGACAGCAGAAACAGCCTCCTCCTGTCCTATTACACGCTTGTGAAGTATCTGTTCAAGCTTTGCAAGTCGTCCTGCCTCTGACTCTGTAAGCTTATTTACAGGTATTTTGGTCCATCCCGATACTACATCCGCTATCTCATTTTCGCCGACTACAGGCTGATTTTTAGCTCCTGTGCGACGGTTCTTTCTCATAAGCTTCTGCTGTTTATTTTCAAGCACTTCCTTTTCTGACATAAGCGCGCCGGCAGCTGCGAGATCTCCTTTCGACAAAGCATTTTCCAATTGGTTCTGCTTATCTGTTATCTCTTTTTTCAGAGCAAGCAGCTCGTCAGATGATGTCAGATTCTTAAGCCTTATCCTGGCTGCCGCTTCATCCATCAGGTCTATCGCCTTATCAGGTAAAAATCTGTCATTTATATATCGTGCAGAAAGGCTTACTGCCGCTTTCACACCCTCATCTGTTATGATGACACCATGATGCTTTTCATAGAGTCCCTTTAATCCTGTGAGTATCTCTATTGTCTCATCCACACCAGGCTCCTCAACCATCACCGGCTGGAAACGACGCTCAAGCGCAGCATCCTTTTCCACGTATTTGCGGTACTCTTCTATGGTAGTGGCGCCGATTACCTGTACCTCGCCTCTGGCAAGCGCAGGCTTTAATATGTTAGATGCATCTAACGAGCCTTCTGCTCCTCCTGCACCTATTATAGTGTGAAGCTCATCAATGAAAAGCAGTACATTTTTGGCATTTGAAACCTCGCTTATCACCTTCTTGATACGCTCCTCAAACTCACCACGATACTTTGATTTGGCTACAAGCCCGGACATATCAAGAGAAACCAGTCTCTTTCCCAAAAGAATATCCGGAACATTGCCACTGACTATATCCTGCGCAAGTCCTTCTACTATAGCGGTCTTACCCACTCCCGGCTCTCCAATCAGACATGGATTGTTTTTGCCACGGCGGCAGAGTATCTGGATAACGCGCTCCATCTCCTTTTTTCTGCCTATAACAGGGTCAAGAAGCCCTGCCTCTGCCATATCTGTCAAATCTCTGGAATACTGATCTAATACAGGAGTCGCAGAATTGTATGATGTACCGTAACTTTTCATCAGATCCCTGTATGCAGACGGATCCTCACCCATCGCACCAAGAATATCTATAAACATCTTCTGACTGTTAACACCCATGGTGTTTAAAAGTCTTGCAGCTGCACAGTCTCCCTGCAGTACTATAGCCATCAGCAAGTGTTCTGTACCTATCTCATTGCACTCAAATCTATCGGCTTCCTCCGATGCGCGCTCCAATACTCTCTGTGTCCTTGGTGAATAGCCATCCCTGTCCATCACTTCGATGTTATCCCCCGGTGAAATCAGGTCTTCAATCATCGAAATAAGCTTATCATATTCCACATTGCAGGCTGTTAGAACCTCAGCTGCCACACCGGTGCCCTCTTTTATAAGGCCAGCCAGTATGTGCTCTGTTCCAACATAGCTGTAATTCATTTTCTTTGATATACGTGTAGCCAAATCTATTGCTTTTTTAGCCTTACTTGTATATGGTTTCAAGTCATATCCTCCAGTCATATTCACTAATTTAAGTCGATGAACTGCAAATCATCATCTTCGCTGTCATCCTTTGCACTGCTGTCTATAGTCTCAGACGGCTTATTTCCATCATTGACAAAGCCATCAAGTGCCATTTGAAGCTGATTCTTTAAAGCATCCTCATCAGCATCGTTTTCTGTGTCAGAAACGTTTTCCTGCCTTGAATCGTCTTTTAAATCAAACTCAGAGTTTTCATTCTCAACAGCTTTCTTAGAATCAGGTGTAATTTCTACGGTTCTTCCGACATAGGATGCATTTGATATATTTTCATCCGTAGCCATCTTTTGCTCATCTGCAGCACCTTCCGCTGTTTCTTCTGCGGCTTCACCTGCCGACTCTTCTGCAGCTTCTCCTGCCACTTCATCCACCGACTCTTCTGCAGCTTCTTCTGCCACTTCATCTAACGGCTCTTCTGTAACCTCTTCTTCCAGCTCATCTGCTATCTCGTCCGCAGTTTCATCAGTTGTTTCTTCCAAAGCTTCATTTGATACATCTTCTGCTGCATCATCTACATCATCATCGTCATCATGATAGTCCATTGCCTTATATTTTCTGTTTTTCACAGCTGATACAATAAGCAACAGTAACAGAATAATGATAATAAGAACCAGTATTGCAGCTAAAACAAGATATTTATTGGCAATTCCCGGGACAAGCTCGCTCTTTGTTGTATCGTTTTCCTCCTGTGCCACTGTAGGTGTACTGAGCTCGGTTCTCATATATGTGCCATCTACGCTATCATATGTATACCAGCCACTCTCACCATTGTCATTTATGGCATATACGAGGTAAAAATCCTTTGTCTGATCATCGGTTTTTTCGGCTTTGGTCTGGTAGGCTGTTGCCACACCCTTGCCCTCTATGGAGAGCGATATCTCATTATATCCCTCAGGCACATCATCCACCTTAGGCAGTAAAACCACTATAAAATGTGACTCTGAATTGATACGGACAAACTCATATGCTGTATTCTGTGCTGCATCATATACAAAAAGCCCATTGCCGCTTTCCGACTGTAAATACACAAGCGTGATATCACCAAAGGTGCCATGAAGGGTATTGTATTCAAGTCCGTCAATCACTGTCTTTGAGTGCTCAAAGCCTTCAGGAACAACATCCTCCGGAATGTCATTTACCATAGTCCACTCTGTGCCATTTATATCGAACTTCTTCCAGTTATCCTGCTTATCTGCATTCTCCGGATCATCCTCGGCTCTTCTGGTAACAACTATATTGTATGTGCTTGTGCTGCCGTCCTCTGCTGTCACAACAATGCTGACCGTATTCTCTCCAACCTCAAGTGAATCATTGCCTGTGACAGATGTCACACTCGCCTTGGAATCAGCCGGATTTGCTGTAACCGCAAGGCTTGAACAGCTGTAATCTACAGTAGCTGTGTAATCCTTTGTCGCAGCAGAAAACTCAGGTGAAAGTGTACCTGCAGAAATAACAAGTGAGCCAAGAGATGCGTTTGAGGACTTCTTTTCCTCTTTGTTTTCATTATCTTTATTTGCATCGCTGTCATTGCCGGTATTGCTGCCGGAATTGTCCTTGTTATCCTTGTTGCTGTTTGAATCATTGTTTGATGAAGGACTTGTTACGGTCACCTTCGTGCTGGCACCGGTAATTGTGCCTCCGGCATTGTTACCCTCTGCATCTCCTACTACTCTACAATACGCCTCTATAGCGCAGCTTCCTGCGCCCTTCGCCGTAAATGAAAATGACTGTGATGTCGGATATCCCTCAACAGCATCACCAATATTGGCCACACCATCGCCTCCGTTACTCAGCACTTTCTCGTCAGAGCTTTTGATAACTACTGTACCAAAATATCCTGACGGCATAGAAACCGTCACCTTGACTGTTTTTCCAACAGCTACAGAGCTTGAGCTCACACTTAATCCAAGTCCCTGCGCATATACATGCTCGCCAGGTGTGAAAACAAGCATCACTGCCACAACAAGTGATAATATACATCCAAATAATTTCTTCATATCTTTCCTCACATTTCTAATTCTGCGATATCTTTGATTTGCCCAGTATGTGTCTGTTCATGATTATCATATCAAGAGCATTTCCGCCATCGCCCTTCCGGTTCGCATCAGCCGCCTCCAGATGAGCTCCGGTAAGTGTTCCCTTACCAAGAATATGTCTGTTGAGCTTAATCATATCAAGTGCATTTACAGCACCGTCACCATTGATATCTCCATATACAACAATATCATATGTCTTTTTCAGGTTACCTGAAGCATCATAAACAGCCACTTTATTGCCTGTTGCAACTTTTCCACTGTTTTCTGAGCCCGAGCTTGTCAGAAGCTTTACGCGGCCTGATGCTGATACGGCTATGTTTTTCACAAAATCAGCGGCGCCCGTTCCCGGCTCAATGCCTTTAATGTAAGTACCTATACTGTATTTACCTGATGTAATATTTACATCTGTATTATTTTGGTTATTATTGCCACCTGCATTATTTGCAGATGCCGCCTGCCTGTTTATATTGATAGTGTATGTTCTTGTATCACCGCTTTGCGACTTGCAATTTACCCTAATTGTATTATTTCCGACAGCAAGAGAATAGCTTCCTGTGCCTGAAACGCCACTGTTTCCTGAAACTGCATCTGCCGAAACAGTCACTGAGCTTATAGCATTTGAAACAACTGCTGAATAGCTTGTTGTCGCTCCATTGAAGGCCGGTGTGAGTGTTACACCGCTTATCGCAAGCGACTGCAGATAGTTATTGGTATCGCCTGCTTTATCGAAGCCCACTGCTGACGATGGCATATTGTTGTATACAGGTATTTTAAATACAAAAGCCTGATTCTTGTCTGAATATCCTTTAGCCATACTCTGTCCCTCAGTAAGAGCTGCTGTGGCATTGCCCATGTACTGATGGAAATACAGCGAGCTTGTATTTACTACATTAAACTTCTCAAAATACAGTGTATTTTGACCCTTATTTATATAATTGCTGCCCACCTTTACAGCTCCGCCGCTTATGGACTTTACCCTTGTATTCCAGCCCTGCTTCTTGGCAAAAGACAGACCATTTTTATAAATCTTATCCTTCGTGCTTCCGGTTGCGCTAAAATTAAAATAATTATAATATCCTTCGTATCCGGAATATGTACCCGAAATAAGAGGGCTCGTTCCCTTTTGTCCCTGCTCCTGCTTTATACGCGATGCTATATGGTATGCACTTACTCCACTGCTCTTTGCCACATCCATGAATGTGCTTGCATAATTGATTTTCTCACCATTGTTGGAATATGTCTTTGTTCCCTCCATAAATGTGCCTTTTACTATGGACTTGACACCTTCAAGTGCCTCATTCGGACTGTATGCCAGACTCTGAAACTGAAAAATATTGGTCTCATCAAGAAAATTCCTTGGATCCATGAGATAAGCAATATAGGCACTGCTTGCTGACACCCATCCCGGTTCATACTCAACCCACGTATTTGTTGACCAGTTATATGCTCCGGCAGCTGTGGATTTCTTGGCATTGTCTGCTGATTTGGATACCAGATTAAGTCCGTTTACACTCTCATTTTCAATCACCGTATCCCAATTCAAACCTGTATTTACAGCCTCAAATGTCCAGCTTGGATACTTATTGTGAAGAGCCGTGAGGTTTGGGATATAGCTGTCTGGAAAGCCTGCATTCTTCATAGCCGTGACAAAATCAGTATTGTCTCCGCTATTATTGTATGTCACCTTTATGTATGTACTGATAGTCCAGCCTGTAAATGCCTTGCCGTTTAAAGTACCCTTGACATTATACCAGACCACACCGTTTACCCTGGTCTCTCCTATTATGTCAACCTGATGGTTCCAGTTGAGTGAGACAACCTTGGTAGTGCCGGATGTGCCTGCTGCATTGCGGACATACACATTGCCACCTGTAATCGTACCTGTAGCATATGCTCCCGATGCGGTTGCAAGGGCAAGCTGCTCCTCATTATTCTGCTGTATGGCATCCGCATTGCCGGTGTCTGCCGAAGCACCCCCTGTCTGCGCATTGTCTGATGCAGCTGTGCCGGTACCTGCTGATACAAAATCAGACCTGATATAGCTGACACACTCCTCATTATTTGCTGCCAGATTGTACTTCGCCTTGTACCACACCTTGCCGTCTGCACCTGTGGTCTGCTCAAGAATAGTAATATCCTTGCCGTTTGAAAGCTTGTGCTCCAGCTCATACTCTGTGCCCGGTCCGCTTCTCGCCGCTACCCAGTATCTCTCATCACACACAACCTTAGCCGCCTGATCCGCATAGACTGCTATGCTGCTGTATGGTGCCAGGTCACATGCGGCTAATGACAATGTAACGACAGAGGCTGCCAGAAATTTATTTATCTTTATCATCAAATCCCATCTTTCTTATGTGCATTGTTTACATTAATCCATTATCCATTTAATTATAATAGAATATGACCTTTGTATCAATGTATTCGGCAGAAATTTATTATTTTTTTATTAATGATAAAAAAATCCCTGAAACGTGCAGCTCATGCTTACGTTTCAGGGAGTTGCCTGATTCATATTCTGCTTATTCTTACTGTCTCCTGTAGCTTTTCTAGCTGAACAGGGATTTTATCTTATCCCATAAATCCATGAAAAAGTTACCAATCTTTTCCCAGAAGCCCGGGTCATTTATCTTGTCGCCAAGCTTTGATGCCCAGTCCTGTGCCTGGTTGATGACTGAATCCCAGTCGATATTGGCATCCTTTAGCTTCATTAAAAGAGATGTAAGCTTTGCAATATCATCGTCAGAAAGCTTCAGGTCGTAATCCTTTGCAGCCTCCTTTATCGCATCCTTTATCTGGCTCTCATCCTTGAGCCCTCCATCGGCAAGCTGCTTCTTTAGGTCTGCAATCATTGCCTCGATATCCTGCGAATCACCGTCAATGCTCTTGTTGAGTTCTCCTGTTGTGACAAGCTCATCCATCGCTGCATCTGTCACCTTGTCGTCAAGCTTCTTGCCTGTCATCTCCTCGTATGCCTTTAGTGTGCCTACAAGTGCTGCCGTTCCGGAAATAGGGAAAGGACCTGCGACTATGATTTTAGCATCAGCTATGCCTGCTGTGGCAAGCGCATTCTTGTACATCCCTACCGTACAGTAATTGATATTGTGTGTGGAAACACTAAGACCCGCACCCTTTTTATCCTCTGTAATGAGTACTGAGGAAAGTGACCTTGTGCCAATCTCGCTCTTGCTGATGTATGAATCGAGGTACTTGTGCTCCTCATCATTATTTACATAGACCACATCGTAATTGTCCAGATCAGTGAGCTCGATTCCCATAAATCCAAGCACTGTCGCTCTCTGATCCGGTGTGAGGTCTGCTCCAAGACTTAAGTATGGCTTATCATTTTTGCTGATGGTCACCTTGTCGTTTGCCTCACTGCCGGCTGTCGTTGTGCTGTCTGCAGTACTGTCTGTGTTACTCTTATCAGCTGCGTCACTGCTGTCACTGCCTGATACATCAACGCTTGAAACTGTATCAGTCTGCGTAGCTGTCTCTGTTGCAAATACTGCCGGATTCATTGTAAACAATGTCACCGCAGCAAGCACGCTACATACAATACTCTTTGCTTTTTTCTTTATTAATCTAATCATTTTTCCTCCAATCTACTGCTCTATATCATACGAAATTGTAAAGCTGCTTCCGTCGAAGCTGACATCTGCCATGCTTCCGCATACCACAGGCATCATCGGCGACATATGACCTATATCCAGATCCATGATGATTGGCACATTAAACTCTCTAAGCAGTGATGAAAGCGCCTGTCTGTGGTCTATGCCAAACATTTCCTCTCCGAAGTGCGCCGGGCGTCCAATAAGAAAGCCCTTTACATTTGAAAACCATCCTGCATTTTTCATCTGCCACATAGCCCTTCTCATGCCCATCACATTAAGGTCACAAGCCTCAAGGAACCATATGATACCATCATCACTGTAGCGCTCATTAAATTCCCTTACATGGTCAAACGATGTACCAAGCAGATTGATAAGACAATCCATGCAACCACCAAGCAGCCTGCCTCTCATGGTAAGCCTGCTTTCCTTTGCCACCGCAGGAATAGAGCTGATACACGACTTTTCAGTCAGGTTATAGCCCACAAACGGAGCATTCTCATCCTTTATCGATTCCTTCTCCCACATAGGGTAATTGGTAAATGAAAGCTTCCTGCCACAAAGCAGATTAAATGCATCGGTAAGTGACTCATGCCACACCTCCATGCCAAAGCTGCCCGCACACGGCCCGTAAATACCTGCTGTATCTGCAATAGTAGCCTCCAAAAATGTGAAATTCGTGTTGTCGGAATAGCCCATGTACCATTTCGGCTTTGACTGCTTCACGCGCTCAAAATCGATATAAGGCACTACCTCGCACATCAGCTCGCCACCACCACAGGATATAAGCACATCACTGTCAGCAGAAGCATAGCTCTCGTTCAGCTCTTCTGCGCACTTCTTAGGTGTATTGCTGATACCTATGCCACTGTCGCACCTGCAGTTAGGTCCCTCTATCGTCTTATAACCCATGCTGTGAAACCTTTTAATAGCATTGTCAAAGGCACTCCTGTACGGCTCTGTTGTACAGCCCATCGAAGGCGCCACAAAGCCTATTGTTCCTCTATCCTTTAGAAATTCAGGGTATCTCATGTTTCTATCATCCTATCACTATTATTTACATATCTAAGCTTCTGTCTGAAGTAAAATATGTAGGATTTTATCATTTCTGTCAAGGTCATTTTACTGTCATAATTAAATGTCGTCGTGTACTGCACATGCTGTCTGTTGCACCAGTTGTATATATCATGCAGACTTATCGAATCAACATTCTTCATATTGTTCATAAACACCTTAACCTTTGAAAGCTCATCCTCACTGTCAATGTATAGATGAAAGATAGTATTCGGACATTCAATTATTATCTGCTGTTCTTCTATATTTTTCATCACTGTATCCTCTATTGAATGATGTATCCTGTGTGATTAAAAATATTATCGTCTGTCACACCGGGATGTGAGTAATAACAAAATATCGTAACTGTTCAGTACCTTCACAGTTAAAAAATATCACATAACCATAGTACTACACCGGCGTCACAAAATCCAGTCATTTTTGCCTGCCAATTCTTACTATTTTATTAAGAAAAACGGTAAATATTATACTCCCTCACAGTCAAATGCCGGAATGAAGCTGTCCTTTGCCACGTCACCCTCCTGTATAAATGCATTCGTGATTCCTATTTCGAGGGCATAGTCAACAAGTCTTTCATACTCTCTCCTTGTCACTGTGCGGTTTATCTCAGGATAATCCTTTAGTGCAATAGGCGTAAACTGGCTCATCATGCTTATATATACGTGATCATGATATGTATCATACAGGTACTTAAGTACAGCCTTTGCATCATTCACATGTCCCGGCAGTAGAAGCTGTCGCACAATAACTCCCTTTTGTATGAGTCCTGTCGCATCGTCAATCACGACATCCGGCTGCTGCCTGACCATCTCTGAAAGCGCCTGCTTTGCGACAGACGGATAATCTTTTGCCCTTGAATACATTGCCGAAAGCGCACTGTCCATATATTTAAAATCCGGAAGATACACATCCACTATGCCCTCAAGCAGCTTTAGCTCTGTCACATTTTCATATCCGCTCGTATTGTATATAATAGGAAGCTTCATGCCGCGGCTTTTTGCATCGTTTACCGCCCACACTATATCAGGGATATACTGCCCCGGTGTGACCAGATTGATATTATTTGCGCCTTTGACCGCCAGTTCCATAAAGATATCACTCAGCCGCTCTTTACTGATCACCTTTCCCGCTTTTCCGTCAGAAATCTCCCTGTTCTGGCAGAACACGCAGTGCAGGCTGCAGCCTGAGAAAAAAACTGCTCCACTTCCTCTTTTTCCTGATATGCACGGCTCCTCCCAGTAATGAAGCGCTGCTCGCGCCACCTTTATTTCAGATGAAACGCCACATACGCCTGTTTGTCCGGTTCTTCTGTTTATGCCACATTTTCTTGGACACAATAAGCAATTCTCGTATTTATTCATATTTTTCATTTTAACCCTTGCTAAAAATAATGTTTGATACTACAATCTATATGATTATGCGGTGCATATGCCATGCGCCTTTAGTAATCATTTTAAACTATACCATAACTATTCTTACAGCAGAGAATAGTTAAAATACACAATAAGGAGATTACAATGAATCAGTCAAACTGTATCGTCGCCCAGTCAGGCGGCCCAACTGTTGCAATCAACGCAAGCCTTGCAGGAGTCATCGCAGGAGTAAAAAGCTCTGAGAAATACGATATCTGCTATGGCGCCGTAAACGGAATACTCGGCATATTAAATGAGAATTATCTCAATCTGTCAGATATTTTTGCAGATGATGCTAATCTTGAAAAGCTTAAGACCACACCTGCCATGTATCTTGGCTCATGCCGCCACAAGCTCCCTGATTACAAGGATGATGATTCACCATATGTATACATCTTCCACCAGTTCGATAAGCTTTCTATAAAAGCTTTCTTTTACATCGGTGGAAATGATTCGATGGATACCGTATTAAAGTTATCCGATTATGCAAAAAAAATCAACAGTGATGTGAAAATTATAGGGATTCCAAAAACCATCGACAATGATCTGTGCATGACAGACCACACGCCTGGCTTTGGCTCTGCCGCCAAATATATCGCATCAAGCATGCTTGAGATAGCCCATGATACCTTTATCTATGCTGTTAAGAGTGTGACAATCGTTGAAATCATGGGACGTGACGCAGGATGGCTCACTGCCGCTTCCGCTCTCGCACGTAATGAGTACAATACAGCGCCTCAGTTCATCTATCTGCCTGAGGTGAATTTCGACAAGGACAAATTTGTTGCCGATATAAAAGAAGCCCTTGCGCACACTAACAATGTAATAGTTGCCGTATCCGAAGGAATACATGACGCAGACGGCTCATACATTACATCATCAAAGGCCGCATGTGACCAGTTCGGACACCAGCAGCTAAGCGGTGCCGGAAAAGCTCTTGAGTTCATCGTAAAGGAAAACATCGGTGTCAAGGTGCGCTCTGTAGAGGTAAATGTGCTCCAGCGCTGTGCCTCACACCTTGCATCATTAACCGATATCGAGGAATCTTTTGCTCAGGGTAAAAAGGGTGTCACTATTGCAGCAGAGGGTGTGACCGCATCAATGGTATGCTTGAAGCGCATCTCAAATGATCCTTATCAGGTGGAATACACATATTCTGCTATCAAGGATATCGCAAACGAGGCCAAGTCTGTGCCAAGAGAGTGGATCAATGATGCGGGCAATGATGTGAAGCCTGAGCTTATCGAATACTTAAAACCACTTATTCAGGGAGAAACCGCTGTAGCCTACAAGAATGGTCTGCCTGACTATATGGATGTGTCACATCTTCACAAATGTAACTGATTTTAGCTGCCGCCTACACCCCGATGTAGGCAGCAACAGCATATCTCCAAGGAGGTCGATTTACATGAAGAAAAAAGTGCTTATAACCTGTGCCGTTATACTTGGTGTGCTTTTGGCTGTTTATCTTGGCTTTGCCTTTTATTTTAGCAGCCACTATCTGTTCAACACAAAGATTAACTCTGTAAAATACGCAGGGAAAACTGCAAAAGAGGCATTAGAAAAAAATACAGCCCTAAGCCGCGACTATCTGCTCACAATCACTGATAGAAAAGGCAACAGCTTTTCACTTAAGGGACCTGATTTTTCCTATGAATATGTCTCAAACGGTGACGAGGAGCAAATCCTAAAAAGGCAGAATGCTTTTACATGGCCTGTCAGTCTCTTCAAAGCTCAAAACTATACTCTAAAGGGTTCGTCCAAATATAACGATGCCGCTTTGGCTGAAAAGCTCAAGGCTCTTGATATTTTCAGTGATGACTACATTGAAAATCCGGAGGATGCACACATCGAGATAAAAGACGGCAAATACGATGTGATTGAAGAGAAAAATGGCTGCAAGCCGATATATGACAGCATCCTTGCCGAAGTAAAGGACGCCCTGGACAATGAGCTTCCAAAGCTTACCTTAAGTGATGACTGTTATGAAGCTCCAAAAATCACAAAAAACAGTGATACTATCAAAAATGAAAAAGAAGCCCTCGACAAATACACTGCTTCAACCGTCACTTACAAAATTGAAGGTGCCGACGAGAAGCTTGACTCAGCCAAAATCCTTGATATGCTAAGCATCTCAGATGACGGCAGCGTGAGCATAGATGATGCCAAGGTCACTAAATATGTCCAGCAGCTTGCTTCCAAGTACAATACCTTCGGCCGCAAACGCTCATTCAAGACATCGTCCGGTGACACTATTGAAATAGGTGGTGGAGACTACGGATGGGTAGTCAGCAAGAAAAATGAGAAAGCCCAGCTCCTTTCAGATTTAGAGGGAGGCAAGCCTGTAGAAAGAGAGCCTGTTTACGAGCAGACTGCTCTTCACCGCGGTGCTGACGACATAGGTAATACATACATAGAGATTGACTACACAAAGCAGCACATGTGGTATTACAAAGATGGTGTTCTCCAGATGGAGTCTGATTTCGTATCAGGTAATCTCGCCCGTCAAAATGGCTCAGTAGATGGTGTATACAAGATTGTTTACAAGCAGAGAAATGCTACTCTTGTCGGCGAGGGATACTCTTCTCCTGTCAGCTATTTCATGCCGTTTGCCTACAATATAGGTATCCATGATGCCAGCTGGCGTGATACCTTCGGAGGAACCATTTACAAAACCTCGGGCTCACACGGATGTATCAATGTGCCTCCTGCTTTTGCAGAGCAGCTGTTCAATGCTGTGGATAAGGGCACTCCTGTTGTTGCCTACTACAGAGAGGCTGTCACTCTGACAAACAATGCTGCAAAGATGTCCAATGCATACTCGTATGTGGCTCCTGATGCTGCACAATAATTAATAATATTGGCCCGCCCGGCAGAGGTGCTCCCGACGAGCTAACGCTACGCAGCTAAGGTACTGCGCTAGTCGCTCTTTCGGGAGCACCTCTGCCGGGCGGGCCAATCCCCATGTGCCGGTCGCTTTTTCTTACTCTTTCGCTATATTCATGCGATTCTTCCATCTAAAAGTGTGTTAAAATCTGCTTACATTGAAGTATTTTCCACTACTCCAGTAACAAAATGTCAATAGGTTTTTAATCATTGCCTGCCACTTTATCAAGAAGTCTTGCGGAAGTCCGCTTTGCTTCCCTTGTAGCATGGGCATAGACATTCATGGTGGTACTCACGTCTGAGTGTCCTAACAGTTCCTGCACATCCTTAGGCTGAGCCCCGTTGGATAAGAGGTTTGTCGTGTAGGTATGCCTTAATGTGTGGAAATGGAAACCTTCAAGCTCCGGCACATTTTCTGTCATTCCCAAATGGTAATACTCGTAATGCACCCGATTCTTTTCCATTACCTCTCTGTAAAAATTCCGCTGATAAAGTTCTCCATACTGAAAACGATTTACTTACTAAGAAAAAAGAGCTTGAAAGCAAGATTGCCACCAAAGAGGAAGAGATCCGAACTCTCAAAGCCAGATTATCCAATATCGTCAGACAGCATGAATTTGCAACAGTACAAGACTTCTACACAGCATTCTATACTGCACAGCGTGCCTTTGACGCATATCAGAAAGAACGTTCTAAGTGGGAAGAAGCATACGGAGAGAAAGTTACTCCAAAGTTCGAAACCATACACGACAAAATAAAAAGGTATCAGGAAAAGTCTGACAACCAGAACGCCAATCGACCTTATCAAAGCAAAGATAAAGGGGCGAGATAATCGCCCCTCAATTTCATTGCTTAATTTTTTCAAAAATGAAGTTCAGAACACTCATCATCAAGAAATCACACTAAACTTCCATTATTGAAATCAATTTGATTAATTGCTATAGTAATCAGCTCTTCAATATTTGATAGCTATATAATTTTTTCATATTTTCACTTTTTCTTCTCTCAGCCTCTTCCAGCGCCTCATTATATAAACTCTTGTCAGAATATACTTTATCCCGAGAATATACAATACTTTCGATAATACCATGAAACAAATCATCATAAGCCATTTCTTTCGTATAGCCATCACCAACATTTCCTGCATCAATTTGTGCGTATAATTCATCCAGATGCTGCTGGAAATACGTTTGAAAATCATCATGGTTATCTGTTTTAATCAAGACAAGAGATTCCCCTTCAAAAGTATCACATGCGCGCAATTTATTAATCGAATATTCCTTTAAAAAATCAATAAAAGAATCTAAATCATAAACTCGATTGAATATAGGCATCAAACGTTCCTTCACATATAAAGCCGTCGCTGAAATAATCTCTTCCATTGTATCTTCGGTATATTCAAAACTTACTCTTGCTTCATTTCGTGGAAGGAATGAATTTAAATCCTGTCCAGCATACAATATTGATTTTTTATCGATAGAAGAATGATAGGTAGAAATAATTCCTGCAGTAAGGAAAAATCCTTTTGCCCCTTTATTCCATGCCGGAGCTGTTTTTACTCCAAAAAAAGCCATCAAATCTTCGTTGAGCATTTTAACAAAAACATTCAATTTTGAGCAATATCGAAAACCCTCTGTTTGAAATGTTTCACCAAAAATAAGTTTAAACTGTGAATTAAACGACATAAAAAATCTCCTTTGTTATAGTCCAAACATCAACCTGTATGCAAGATAGAATGATGCGGCATCATCTGCAATTCCGCCACCACCTGTAATCACATCTTCTGCAAGTGTTCCTCCAACGATAAGAACAGCTGCTACAGTTCCTGCGCTCCCCCTTTTCTATCAAATTGACTTGTACAAAAACACTACTATTGTATGATATAATTCGTTATATTTCAATAATTTTCCACCTCTTTTATATCTTTTGCACTTTTGCAAAAAACGCAGTAACATCGTCATTATAACCGACAATGTATTAAAAGCATTTCATCCAGTTACAATTGCCATTTTTATAATTTGTTATTAGTTGCCACCAGATTTTCTTTCACTTGTATTTTCCCTTATGAGGGTTCATAATCAAGGGTAAAATGATATAACACGATACAAGATGTGATGGAGAGAACACCAATGAAAAGTTTAGCATTTTCAATGGATTAACGAGTTTTCCATAACAAAATATAACAGTTATTAAATGCTATAGATTTCGTCATTTGAGAACTGGGGTTTATCAACCTTTCCTCTTATTATTAAAATCGCTTACTCCAAACAAAGCAAATACGAAAGAGACAATAATAATTGAAATAGTAGTCGCTGAAATGGACTGCATGAAATAGTCTACGATTCTCAATCCCATAAATGTCGCAAATGTATCTAACAAAAGATACATAATAACAGCAGATTGTTTATCTATCTTTTCAAGCATAAGCAATGCTTTTGGTAACACATCAGCAAGCAAACTAAATGGGTATGAAATAATTGTTGCAATTATAAAGAATAGAATAATGCTTCCAACAGACGTATAGTAAAAACCAAATAATCTCATTATAGCTCGATTATCCGAAAAATCTCGGAAGCCTTAATTTTACTATATTTGTTATCAGAAGGTTGTTCTGCTCGCAACGCTCACAGAACAACTTTCTCACTAACTTCGCGCTTACGCACTCATTAAGTGTTCAATGATTACTCGATAACTGTAGCAACACGTCCAGATTCTACTGTACGTCCACCATCACGGACTTTGGTTTCGTGATATTCGATTATTTGAAACTAATTTGTGCGGTTCTGTTGTCTAAAGTAGCTTATTTTTGCTGAGGAATTAGTGCTTTATAAAAATCTTGTAGCCAAAATGTAGCCAATTAACGTTTAGATAAGCACAGGCAAATGAATTTCAATAATTCTTTCAAAATAACATAATCACTTTAATATAAATAAGTTATGTTATTTTAAAATATATCTGCCTTCTTCTTTATATATTTCTTGCTTACCGTCAACACAAAATGCTGGTCTGATACCATTCATATCGTATGCATTCGTGCTTCCAATTTCACCTTCCGGTCCTACTGCATATACACAAGAATCATATGTAGAATCCGCACTTCTTAACCACCAACTTACAGTAAACTTTCCATTATTCGTAGTAGCAAAACGATTCTTATTATCTTTAAAATACAACAATGGCACCCCTTCAACTCCGACATGCCCATTTTTTTTATATCCAAGTTCAGTAAAAGACAACAAAAACACTTTTCTTACAATAGTTATCACGCTATCATCTATTTGATTCAAGCATCGTTCATCTAAAATCTCTATTTCCGAATCTTGAATTAAGCAACGAGTTTGAATAGGTAAATTATCAAAAAACTCTCCCATTAAGTAATTATCAATTTCACTTTCTTCATAGTAAGCCGAATAATCACTAACTCTTCTATTCTCTGGAAGAATTTCTTTTCTTAACAAAAGTGTTTTACCATTATAATCATTAGTTAATACAATATATGGAACAAATCCTGTTTTTTCTTCAATATATATGATTGGTTCAATTTTACATTTTTCAGAATATGCCAAATCACTTATTGTATTATATTCCTCGGTTACTGCTTGTCTTTTACTACAAGCATTTAATAGAACTCCAAGAACAATTGCTAATACTACTACTTTATACGTTTTTCTGAACATTTATGTGGCTCCTTAATTTCTCTGCTTTTTACGTCTTATTTTTGTAAATGCCATACACATCACTATACTTACCATGATTACAGCCATTAGACTACAAAATCCAACTGCAGATTCGTCTCCTGTTGAAACAGATTCTATCTTTTCTCCTCCATTTTCATTTATTCCCGAACCAGAATTATTACCTGTATTATTATCTTTTCCCGAATCAGGATTTTCTGGGTTCGCTGGATTTTCTGGGTTCGCTGATTCTCCATCTTTTTCAAATTTTGCAACTAAAAGGGTATCTTTTTCTACACAAAAACGATATTGTGTTTCTTGCGAAATTAATTTATCATTCTCATACCAACCAACAAATTGGTAACCTTCTTTAGCAACCGCTTCAACTTTTGCAAAATTTCCTTCTTGTCTAATTCCTTGACCTATAGCAATACCATGTTCATCCGAATCAACTTCTACTGTCACCATATAATAAGCAGATTTTGCATCTTCACCACTTAAATTTTGATCAGGATTAATTTCTTTACCATCAGGTGACTTCAACTCATACTCTGTAGTTGAACCTTCTATTTCATTATTTTATTCATCATCTACATAAGCAGGAACAACTGCATTAAACACATCATTTTTATTCAAATTTATATCTTTATAATTAACGACTCTTGTAATATCACCTGCTGTAGAAGAAAATTGTGTTATTGGGCATTTATATAAATAGTAATTTATAAAATGCTATATGTCTTGTAGATTCATTTCATAAATTACTATAATTTTTATAGTTTTATCATTTATACATTTGTTGAAAAAAGTCATATAAAACATTACAATATTTATTGATATAAGATTCTTTCTCGCCATCTATAACACCACAAAAATAACTGTACTTAGAACCATCAAAAACAACTGTACATATATTAGTTTTAAATAAGCTCATATTATCATCATTTTCCATATAATAGAGAATGTTATCATATATACTATATACATTCCCTTCATCAGCCTCTTCAATAGTTGGTAATAAACCTTCAAACTTTTCTAACGGTTCAGCCGTTATATATACTTCAATAGAAGAATCCACAAGATTTTCGTCATTTGTTTCATATTCAAATGTATATCGGAAATAAGCTCCACCGAAACTTTCATCTTCATTTAAGTAACATCGCATTCCAGAATATCCTTGGTCAAATGCAACATCTACCTTCGTATATTTTTCAAAAACATCATAATTCTTGTTATCTTCCACCACTACTTCTTTATAAGAATCATATTTCTTATAAAATGCTTCATTGACATTAGCAACTTCATTTACTTGGAGAAATTTGAAGTTAACTTCATTTATATTTATATTTTCTATGTTTTCCTCATAATACTTGTCAGACTTTATATATTCCCGTTCTTTGCCATCCTTTAATACATTCTTGCCTATAAAAATTAATGCAATAAAAAACAAGCATACAAATAATATTCTTATTATTTTCTTCATTCATTTCTCCTATTCTGTCAATCCTAAATCTATTGATTTTACTGGCTTTGACGATTTTTATTTTACCTCAAACAAAAGCCGAGAGTGATGGATATCGTAGTGTCATGTACCGAATAGCTGATAAATAAGTATAGCTAATAAAGCATCCTTTTAGTTTGCTTTATAAAGGCTATTTTCCCTCTGTTCAACTATGATGATGAACCTTCCGTGTCTAAGGGGATCATGTCCCAACTTCCTTCGTAGCATCTACCATTCACTGAGTGCCAGCCAAGCTCCTAAACGGGGGCATGCCCCACGGAAAAAAACGATGCCGGCTACAGCTCTTGTTTTTATGTTTGATTGTTACTGACCTGCATTCACCTGTCGTGGTACTGATTTACTCAGTGGACGCTATACCATCTCAGGTTCTTGTTGGTCTTTTGCAGATGCAGTCCGTTCCGGACTCCATACCATTTTACGGCTTCACGGCCTGCATCCGTTCCATCCGTTAATCCCACACTTTTCTCTGCATAGCTCGCTTCTCCTGAATCTGATATAGTCAATTCTGTTCCGTATGAGGATATATAATCCATGCTTTCATGATCGTGACATTATTTGCAACAAACCATTGCGGTATAACTTTGAGAAAGTACCAGACTGACCGCAAGCACAATTGAACACATAAATTTTACAATCTTTGTTTTTGCCATACTTTTATCCTCCCATGTTTTGATTCAGTTTTTCTTGATTCCAATAAAAACTTAATTTTACTAGCAAGCCTTTTCTTTCCACATCTATAGTTGCATAAAGTTCATCACCTCCATAAACATAAAGCTCATCATCAACCGATTTCCATACAACATTTATATCACTTAAATTGTAAGCTCTAAATATAAATACATTTTCTTCCACAATTTGTTTTGATATTATTTCTATGTCTTCTGTATTTTTTACATAATACTCTAGTATAAAATCACCATTATGCTTATAGTCATCTTCCGCATAAATAACATTACCCTCAAAATAATTTTTTTTGCCCAAATACAATTCTAAGGAGTTCATTCCATAATCAAATGTATGATCCACCCCTGATGCCGAACCCATCATTGTACACAATATTCCAAAAAATACCACCCAAAATCCATAGATAAAATAAAATTTTTTCTTTTTGCATTTTTTATCTCTATATCTGCCAAAGCACATTACATGCGTTATCTGATGTGCGAAGAAGAACGTTAAAAATAATGATAGCGCTAAATAGTAAACTTTCAAATTGTTCTCACCTCTCATCATGCATAATATATTCATTTAGTTATTCATATATTTCTCTGTATAAAAACCATAATAATTATTATACAAAAAAATTTAATTCTAATGTTGAAAAATATTGTTTACTTTTTTTGCTTCTATTTGTAAATGACAAAATAATTTTGTACACAATAATATAAACTAAAATCAATATATAGTATCGTGAATCACGAACTGTTCCAATAGCAATAAAAAATATAGTAGTCAATATAATTAGTATTGAAAAAACAGTAAAAATAATTTTTTTCATAAATATCTCCTATCGAAATTGTAACCCTTAATTGCATAAAAACGTTATACAACAATTAATGTGTTCATTCTACTTATTCTTTAAATTTAGTTGTACGCTTTACTTACCTAAAATATCAACGAATTTAACATCATTTTCATTTACATAGACACAGTATAACATAATTCCTGTGCCTATGCGATATCATTTAATGCTTATTCCGATATGAACTCATCTTCTCCACAGTTACCTCCGCATAAAAGTAAGTAAGAATCGTTGCCTTCGGAACTCCTGCAGCAAGTGCTTTCTTCACCTCTTCCTTCTGCTCCGGTGTATATGACCAGTGTAGCATTCTGTTTGTGATGGTATCCTCCCACTTAGGCTTTTCCCTCTCAGGATTCCTTACAGGCTTACCACCAGCACTTCCATTAGATGCATTGGCACTTTCTGCAGCATCTGACTTCTGTGATTCATCAACATACTCAAGCTCATTTGCCTGCTCCCTGTCTATCTTTGCTTTCTGCTCTGCTTCATCCTGCATGGAGAATCTTCTGCTTAATTCCG
>OJML01000533.1_pt1 | contig 22576 bp, 21 predicted proteins | sample 1597221 | NCBI WGS metagenome assembly OJML01 (sample SAMEA2452123, study PRJEB22498) | human gut metagenome | biome: human feces; feature: human gut; material: feces | place: Australia | collected 2012 | reverse complement strand
GACTTTACACCCTCCTGTATGAGCAAATCCCCAACGCACACATAGATCAGGTCGGAATGACATATATTTTAACAATCACAATAAAATGTGCCGCATTAATTATCGGACCTGTACTTTTTGTCGCGTGGTTTATTGCGATTATGGCAGATTTTATACAGGTCGGACCACTTGTTGCAACCGCTCCTTTAATGCCAAAATTAGATAAACTTAACCCAACAAAGTATTTCAAGAATATTATGTCTATAAAAACTCTTTTTGAATTATTCAAAAATATTCTAAAAGTTGTTTTGTTAGGCTATATCGGCTGGAGCGTTTATATGCAGCATATTGAAAATATCCTTATGCTTGCTGCAATCGACAACAATTTTGCCGTAATGATTGAGTTCGGCAAACTAATCACAGACTTTATTTTTAAGGCATGTATCGCCTTTTTGGTAATTTCTGCGGCAGATTACGGAGTCACAAAATGGAAATTTTTAAAAGATCAAAAAATGTCTTTCAAAGAAATTAAAGACGAATACAAAAATACAGAAGGCGATCCAAACGTAAAAGCCGCACTACGCCAACGCCGCATGCAAATGTTACAACGAGGAATGATGGATGCCGTACCGGATGCAGATTTTGTCGTAACAAACCCAACCCACATAGCATGCGCTCTTAAGTACAAAGCAGAAGAAATGGCTTCTCCAATGCTTATTGCAAAAGGAACAGAGCTTATTGCAAAAAAAATCATTAATATCGCAAAAGAACATCAAATTCCTGTAATTGAAAATGCCCCTGTTGCACGCGCACTTTACAAAATGGTTGATTTGAACCAACAAATTCCACCGGAATTGTACAAAGCAATTGCAGAAATTCTACTTTTCGTTTACAAGTTGAAAAATACATCAAATAAAGGTACAATGAAATAAATTCTATGCTAGAATAATTTTATAATCATGGTTATGCAAAATAAAAACAAACTACAAGAATATATAGACATAGTTCAAAAAGTTGCCAAAGTCGAACACAGACGTATTCCTCAGCACATGGTAGATTATGAGGAATTAGTTTCTATCGGAATTTTGGCTGTTCAAGTTTTGATTAAAAACAAAACCCCAGAACAACTTGAAAAATACAATGCAGCATATATTGCAACTGCCGTAAGGTGGGCTATTCGAAACGAATTAAGAATTAGGTATAAATGGTATTCTTTAAAACATAAATCAGATGATGAAGTCGACAAGGATGAAGAAGTTGACGGCATGGATATGCAAAAAGCCAAAGTTCGTGAAGCTGTTTACGAAACTATTCTATCTATTGACGGCTTAGCTGCCGCCGCTAGTGATAATGATTCTCCATTTGACTTCCTTAAAGATCCGCACGCACAACCTGATGAAAGCGCAGAAATTACCGAAATGGGTAGAATGATTAGAGCTGCAATTGCAAAACTTCCACCTAAAGAAAGAACTGTTGTTGAATACAGATTTTATAGGAACATGCAGGTTAAAGATATTGCAAAACAAATTGGGTTATCCCCATCACGTGTAACACGTATTGTTCAATCATCTTTGAACACTGTTAAAGAATACTTAAACCAGCATGAACAGTACGGATATTAGAGAATTAATCTACAACAGTAATTCTGCCATCATCTTTTAATTCAACAGGTGTATTCATTTTCTTTATATAATCGCAGGTCAATTTGTCTTTGTCAAAATCGAATTTTTCATCAATTTTTCCTTTTTCGATTTTATTCTCAAGCAAATTATCCCCACCTGATGCCATAAAGTCATCTGTAGCTACCGTATAAACTTTATTTGGATTTGGATTGTTTACATCAATTGCGTTTTCTTTTCCTTCTTTATCAATAAATGATGCAGCTTTTAGTTCACCTGATCTGCTAACTGTATATTTCAACCCTGACGGCATTATTATACCAGGTTTATGTCCAGGATCATTGAATGATTTTGCACCTTTTTTCAACGCATCAACTATTTCTTTTTCAGTCAACTTTAATTTAACCATATTATTCTTCAAAGGAACAACTTCAAATACCTGATGAGAATCTAAAGGACCTTGTTCAAAGAAGCCTCTAATATTTCCGGCATTGATAATCGCCATATCTGTTCCAAATTCTTTTCTAACCGCATCCATAATCAAAAATGCGTTAGGGTTAGGATCTAAAAGCCTTTCTTTAGTTGGACCAGTTGCAGTCTTGACTTCTCCCAATTGTTCAGGTTTACCTAAAATATGTTCAAATACACCTTTCAATACTCTATTGCGCTTGAAAATACTTGATGGAGTAACATTGTTCTGAACTTTTACAATAACACCTTTATCGTCATCCCATGTAATTTTCAAATCGCCAAAATATTCACCATCTTTGCCGGCTTGAGTAATAACAACCGGTTCATTTGATTTAGAAGTCAAAAGGTTTTTGCCTTCTTCTACACCTTTCAATAAATCATGAGTGTGTCCACCAACTATTACGTCAATACCTGAAGTTTCTTTTGCTAATCTTTGATCTTTTGTTAAACCACAGTGAGAAAGAACAATAACCTTGTTAATTCCTTGTTTTTTAAAATCATCAACTGCGGTCTGAACATCTTTCAATGTTTTTTCAAAATCATCAACACCGATTTGTTTTCTTGAGTCATTATCTCTGATTCTTTCGTGTAAATCTGGAGGAGCCAAACCAATTATTGCATATTTATGTCCATTTTTTTCTAATACAAATGATTTTTCAATAACTCCGTCTAGCGGATTTCCTTTAGGAATTTGCAAATTCATACCTAAACTTTTAAATTTTGCACCTTTTTTGCTATCAGCAAGTTCTGGCGGGTTTTCATCATACTCGTGATTTCCATCCGATGTAGCTTCAACACCTAGTGCGTTCATATAAGTATTTGCAGCCCTTGCAACATTGTGATCCGCTCCTGCAGAAATATCACCTGCTGCAAGAACTAGTTTGTCTGCTGTCGAATTTTTGGTTTGATAATCATATAATTCTTTAGCAGAATAAATTCTTGACATATTACCAATTCTGCCGTGATTATCGTTTATGTAAAAAATATCTGTTGTTACATACTTTGGAGAATTACTATTTTTCTCGGATGTTTTATCTGATTTTTCAAATGTATCTTTTACCGGCTGAGATTGCATATTTTGAGGGGCGGTTTGCATGTTTTGATTTGATACATTTGATGTAGCTCTAAATGTAATCTTTGGAAGATTTGTTAATGATATATTCATATTTTTTCACCTTTTACTAAATTAAACATCGTCAAAAAAATTTTTGCTTTATTTTTGCCTAATATTAACTAACATTAAGCAACTTGTCCAATATTATTTCTTTCAAGAACTATCGGTTGAGGTTGAATTTGTTGTGGTTGTTGAATGGGAACTTGAGATTGAGAAACTACACTATTTGCTTGTCTTTTCAAGTCTTTGTAAGTTTTTAAACCTTCTACCCAGTTTTCAACAAAGTTTACATCATTTGCAACAACAGCCTGAGGCAAAGCGGCATGATGGATTTTCGGGAGTAAGAAATCTTCTGAATACTCAACCGCTCTAGGAACATTGTCATCAGTATCATTGCAAACAAATATCATTTTACCGTTTTTATCTGTTTTTGTTCCTGTAATAGTGATTTCATGCCCATTTATAATAGTCCCGCTTGCATCAACTTGCGTATAACCAATAATTACGTTTTCGCCCATATTCAGAGCATCTGTAATTTGTTTTTTCATTGTTTTAAAATCTGTTTCATAGCCGACCAATCTAGCATTTTCATCAACTGTTTGATATGTAACAGACATCTTATTTTTATCTTCAACTACAGATTCTGTAAACGTTTTTTCAAATTCAATCAAACCTTTATCATTTTGGTTGAATTTTCCGGCTCTTTTATCTGTTAAAGAATTATACGCTTGTTGAGAACCAACCTGCATGAATGTAGATTGCATCAAAACATCAAGCGGAGAACGTTCATAATTATCCCTATCCACTGTTTGAATATGCGCTCTTATAATTGCATTTTTATCTGGCGCAAATGTCAAATTAGCTTTATCAAAATTTTTTGCTTCAAACGGGATTTCAAAAGCGTTTAATAACCAAATTGCATCAAGAGTATTATCCGCCAAATTACTCATCTTGATTGATTTTTGAACCGCCATATTTGGCGAACTCAAACCTTCTGCAAATCGTGCAAATTCTGCAGGATGTTTATCTGCTAAATTGTACTCAATACTTGATGCAACACAAGTTCCTGAATGTTCAACATTAATATCTTCAGGATTTCCACCTGCAACAGAGGCTGCTTGTGACTGGTATTGAGCAGGAATATTTCCAAATTGCTGAGTAATAATATGTGGATCAGAAATTGTATCTATTGTATTTTTCAAAATTGTTGCACTATCTAAACCTTGCGCTCTTTTGTTTTTTGCAATTTTATATAGATTATCCAATGTTGTTGATTTATCATTTGAATCTGCATTTAATAAAGTTCCATTTTTCAACATTATATTAAGTTGCTTACGAGTACTTTTGTCAACCATTCCAACCAACTCGTTGTATTTAGTTTTTTCATCATTAGAAACAAGTTCTGTTCTAAACTTTGCAGAAGTCAAAGCACTATTATAAGGAACTTGCGTCATTTGCGGATGATTAGCCTTAAATGCAGGAGTAGATTTTGCCACAATCGGATTTGTAACATTTGCTACACGCACAGACTTAACTGTGTTATAATTATTATATTGAGTATTATCAATATTTAATGAGTACACAATTCCACTCCACTACTACAATTATATAAAAAAGAAAAACAAAAATAAATTGCTATATTTGCAAAAATTATATTAACAAACGTTACAATCAGGGATATAAATTTGAAAATCAAACAACTTACAAAAGAACAATTAACAATCTCAATAGACAGACTAACAAGATTTAAAGAAACCGAAACCAAATACCTAAGAGTATTTAAGGATATTATTACAAATAATCTGATTGAACCCAAAATTAAAAAGCATGAACTAGATGAAATGGATTATGAAAACCTAAAAAACATAGCCGAAAACATTATTAATTCATCAGTTCCCAATGAACCAAACGATTTTCAAATAAACCAAAATTTATATGAATATGAAAATTCTGTTTTTAATCTCAACGAAAACTGCCAAAAACTTGTAAAAAATAAAATTAATTACAAAGCTATAATCAAAATTCTACCTGAGAATATTCCTAACAACTTAAAGTGGTTAAAAAATTATTACGCAGATAAAAATTCTAAAAACAATTTAGGTTATCCTGTTCACAAGATAGTTTTGTGTGAGGGAATTACAGAAGAAATTCTTCTTCCTGTTTTTTCAAAACTTTGCAATTTTGATTTTAATGAGCATGGAATACAAGTTATCTCTGCTGGAGGAAAAAATCAGGTTGTAAAATATTTTTATAACTTTGCTGAATGTTTAAAAATTCCAATATTTGTTCTTTTGGATAATGATGCAAAAATCAATCTTGAAGAAATCAAACCAAGACTTCGCAATATAGACAAAATTCATCTTTTAAAAAGCGGAGAATTTGAGGATATGCTTCCAAATTCCTTAATTGCACGCACTTTAAATTACGCAACTCAAAACATATCACTTGCAACTATTGAGGGGTTAGAGGAAAGTACTTCAAAAGTGGAATTTTTGGAAGAATTTTTTAAACACAGAGGCTTGCATGAATTTAAAAAAGCCGAATTTGCAACACTCGTAAAAGCTAATGTCAAAGACAAAAATGATATTTCCGTAGAAATTAAGGAAATCATAAGCGAAATAAAAGGGACATATAGTCCCTTGAAAAATGGAGTTTAAAATATGTTTATAAGTTTAGTTACCAACTAATCTCAAAGCCTCTTGCAACAATTCTTTTTGAGATGAAATCAATTTGTTTGAAACATCCATTTGAACTTTTGCCATTTGGTAATACGAAATATTTGCTTTGAAATCTGCATTTGACATTTCCAATAAACCTGAACGAATTTCACCAACACCAATTAACGGCTTACCGGATTCTTCTGTTTCCAAAAACTGTCCTTCTTTAAACTCGTACAAAGCCGCAGAGTTATTGAAATTCCTTGTTGTAATTCTATACAATGGAACTGAACGTTTACCATTATCGGCTTTTCCGTATATTGTTCCATCATTTTTTATTTCATAATCATCATATTTACCTAAATATTTTCCATTATTAGGATCAATCCACATTTTAATATTTGTTGTTGGAATATCTAAAGCTCCACCTTTCATTGCTGTTTCTTGATAAAGATCTGAAGTTATAGATTTTGTACCTTGCATAATTTCACCTTTATCATTCAATATGTACCCTTGAACAGTATTACCGCTTCTATCTCGATAAACACCTTCTTTATCAAATGTAAATTCGCCCAATCTCGTATAAATACTTTTTCCTTCAGAATTTTTTACTAAGAAAAAGCCTTTACCTTCCAAGAACACGTTTTCTTTAGAAGTACCCGGAGTTGATTTACCTTGATCCATTTTTTTATTATAATCATCGGAGATAGCACCTCCAAGAAATGTTTTAAAATTAACCTGTTGTTCTCTAAAACCCGGAGTATAAACGTTTGTCATGTTGTGAGCAATAACGTCCATCCAGTTCGTAGTAGATTTTTGCGTATTTAATGCCGTTACAAATGAATCATTCATTACTGTTTCTCCTTATTTTGGCGTTTTTGCTGTTGTTGCTGACGCGAATTACTATAACTTAATTGAGTATATGACAAATCTTGTTCATCAAATCTTTGTCTTAAAGATGCAATATTATTTCTCAAATATTGTTCAACCGCCTTATCTCCAGGGATAAAGTTTGCAGCCAAACTACCGTCTTTATTTACCTTTATAATGACAGAAACATCTTTGTCAAAATCTATTCTGAAAGGTTGATTTGTTTTCATAGATTCTGCTAATTTATCCATCAACACTGATGAAACTTGGACATTTTTCTGAATATTTTGCGCACCTTCTGCCATTTGATCACTAATATTAGCTGCTATACTTTGCATTGACATATCTGTGTTTTGAACAAGATTTGCAAAGAAATTAGCATCTGAATCAGACATATTTATGACATCATAATCAACTGTCGTTGCAGAATTTACAGTATTCATTAAATCTTTCGTATTCAACAAATCCTGAATATTTTGAGATAACAGAGATTGCCCTTCATTATGATATTTAAAATCAGTGAAATTTACTCCACCAGAATAAACATCAGAAGGGACAATATCATCAGGCTCTTTCATTTCTTGAGATAATTTATTTGCCTCTTTTGTTGCATCTTTTTCAGTTTTTTTATCGTTAGAAATTTTTTTATCATCTTTCGACGAATTTTTTGTTTCTTCCGTTTTTGAGGCAGTTTTCATTTCATCTTCAAAAGATTTATCCGACTTTGAACTACTGCTTGTCTTTGATTGAGTTTGTGTTGAATTTACATCTGACGTGCTTGCTGTAGCCGTTGCGGAAGATGTACTTACATTCATTTTTAACTACCTCCATCTATTTGTTCTAACTGTTTTAAAATTGCGGCTTCTTCTTCTGCCTTTTCTTGGCTTTGTCTAAAATACCTTGTTACGCCTAGTTCCGAATATTGTTTTAATTCTGCGGCTTTCTCTTCTGCAATATAGGCTTCCCGGTTCTTTTCCTTGTGTTTTTCCAGAACCTTTACACCTTGTTCCAGTTTTACAAGTTTAACTTTTTCTTCGTCAAGTTTGTTTTGCAGCTCTACACGAATTGCTTCTAATTGTTCTGCCTTATCCCACAAATGTAATAAGTAATTATCATACGTTTCGTACATCATAGGGTTAGCAATTCGCATATTTTGTTTTGTTGTTTGAATTTCTTGCTCGTTTCTTCGAATATTTTCTTCGGCTTGATAAACTGCTTGTTGAGCTTTTTGCACTACCGTAAGTTGTTCTTCTTTTTTGCGAACTCTGAAATCCAGAACTTTCTGCAATCTGTACCTAAAAGGCATTTTATACCACTCTTTTAGATTATTATGACCGATTTTTTTGCCTTAATAATCATCTATATGAATGATTTAATTATTTTATGCAAAAAGTCAATCTAAAATCGTAACCCCTGTACCAGTTCCACGATTTCTATTCGAATAATAATATCCCCTATTAGTCTGCACACCAACTTCTTCGCCATTGCCTGCCATAGCACGTTCTGCTTCAAAATAATCCATATAAGCAGGATCCATAGCAGGAGTAATTCCTGTAGGCATACCGGCAAATTGATTTTTAAAATTACCTAACAATGTATTTCGCCATCCGCCACCACTCATGCCTGTAAAAACCGGAGGTCTGTAATTACTTTGGCTAGAATAATTTTGAATGTTCGGATTAAAAGTTTTATAATTCCTTGCGGCGAGTTTTAAAGTTTCAAATCGTTGAGCTAACTCTCCTTCTTGAGATGCTCCAAACAATCTCTGCTCTAATCTTTCTATTCTGTTTTTTGCATTATCATATTCATAAGTTTGCAACAAAAGTTGATTTTCTAATTTTTCTATACCTGAAAACTGACTTGCAACCAATTTTTCATTATTACCAATTGAACTTTTTCTATTCACCTTAGTTCTATAAATAACCGGTTGTCCGTAGTATCCGCCATAAGGTTGTATATATTGAACATTCGGCTGATTGTTATAATAACTCCTGCCATAAGGGTTGTAAGAATTGTTATAGTACGGTCGCTGGTAATAATTGTAGTAATACGGCCTTGAATGGTAACAATTTCCACTCATGTATCTAACATTTGGAGGATAATAATAACCGTTATTATAGTTATTATAACCACCAAAAACGTTAGACAAAATTCCTGCTTGTGCAAAGTTCGCAGTAAATATCAATACCCCTATCAACAATATAAGTTTTTTCATTTCAAACCTCACCTCTTTATAACGATAAATCAACCATTAAAATTTCTCATTCTCCTTAATAACTACCTAAATAGATAATTTATGTTAACTCTTTGCGAAAAAATCAAAAACATGTTACAAATAGTTATTATGAAAAAAACTGTGATAGCGTATTTACACACCCACTGGGATAGGGAATGGTATAGAGAATTTGAAGTTTTTAGACTTCGTTTGTTGAGAGTTTTTGACAATGTATTAAATTTACTTGAAACAAATAAAATTCCGTCATTTTATTTTGACGGACAAGTTAGTGCATTATTGGATTATCTCGAAATAAGACCAGAAAAAGAGAAAATTGTCAGAAAATTTATAAAAGAAAAAAGACTTTTCATAGGTCCTTGTTATACTCTTGTTGATGAATTTTTAACCGACAAAACCACTTTTGAAAAAAACTTAGAAATCGGTTTAAAAATATCAACAGATTTCGGTTGTACGGACTTTATCGGTTATCTTGCAGATACATTCGGTCACAGTCAAAACATTCCAAAGATATTTCAAAAATTCGGAATTGACAAATGCGTTGTTTGGAGAGGTTGCGGAGATATTCCATCAGAATTTAAGTTTAACGGAATTGATACAGTTAACTTAATTCGGGGCTATTTTATGGACATATTTTCTGCACCAATGACTATTGAGCAAAAAGCGGAATGGCTAAAAGACAACTTAGACAAAATTGCAGAAAAATCTGGAGATTATCTTCTGCTTCCAATAGGAGCAGATCATTTGGGAGTTGAACCAGATATTGCAGAACAAATTGAACAAGTTAACACATTATTAAATGATTATGAGATAAAATTATCAAATCCATTTGAATATTTTAAACTTGTAAAAAACAATTTTTCTCAATATGAATGGAACAATGAATTACGAGATAATAGCAAGACCTTCATCCTTCAAGGCTCATATTCTGCAAGAACAAAACTGAAACAATACAATACAAAATGCACCTATTTATTAGAACAAGCTAACAAATTACAGCAAAAATACGGAAGTGAATATAATTCTGTAATTGAATACGCTTACAAATTATTATTAAAAAATCAAGCCCACGACGGAATTTGTGGATGTTCTACCGATTTAGTACATAGAGAAAATATTACTCGCTATGAAAAAATTATCCAAATAACAAATACTATTATTGAAGAATTGAGATTGAAACATAAGTTTAAAACTCCAATTATGCAAAGCAAGGAACTAATTCCTGAATACAAAATAATTTCGAAACATTTTGGGGTTGAAAATTCATTATTGTATAACACGCAAAAAATACCCGTAACAGAAGATTTTACAGACATTTACACTCTTAAATATTTTCCAGCAACAAAAACAGACTTAAAATTGGAAGTAAGAAACGGACAAATTTTCTTATCAAATGATAACGGCAAACGAATTCAGATTGAATTTGTAAGGTTTAAAGACGAAGGCGATACATATAATTTTGGAGCAGTTGAAAATGATTTTGGGGAAACTGCCGAGATTTATTCTTTCAAAAATAATATTATAAAAACAAGCTTCTTTGACATACAAGTTGAATTTGGCAAGACAATCAACTTTAAAATTGAATGGGATAACAAACTAAAAAATCATTTATGGCAAGTTAAATTCAATATGAAAAGTCCTATTACAGAAACATATTCAGAAGATATGAATACTGTTATTAAAAGAGAGTTTAATCCTGATTATGATATGCGCAAAAATCTACCTAAAGAAAGAGGAATTGAAGTTAAGACCAATTTTGCTCCAATGCAAAGATATGTTGGAACGCAAGGATTTGGAGTTGTTACACAAGGTTTGACAGAATATGAGATAAAAGGAAAATCATTATTGGTTACACTTTTGCGCAGCGTTGGAGTGATTTCTAATCCGAATAATCCATCTCGTTCAACTCCGGCAGGTCCACCGATTGAAGTACCGAAAGCACAACAACTGGGATATAATTGTGCAAAATTTTCAGTTGCTTTTTTTGAAGAAGAAAATTATCAGGAATATATTGAAACTATTTTTCCTGAAATGGGTAAAAAAACTCTTTCTTATTCAATTTCCGACTTAAATACATGAAACCAATTTTGCAATTTAATTTCTTTGTAAAAAATTATTAATAAATCATGTTTTTTCTCATTGGATATACTACAATCTATCCATATAATATATATTTGTGAAAGGAGCATTCTATGCAAGTTGATAAAATTGGTTCAAATCAAGCTTTTGGAGCTAAATTAAAGCTATATGGTGTTAATAGAAAACACTGGAATTTAAGTACAGAAGAAATAAAAAAACTTGCAACAAAAGCAGAAGAAATTGGAACTCCAAAAGATAAAGTATTATTTAAAATTGGGAATTTTGGAACATTTGATAATAGAGAAACAATGCTTGCAGATAACCGAAATAATATAGAAGGTCCTCTTTATGGCTCATATCGTAATATCAAAAGTACTTTTACAATAGGTAACCATTCTCAAGAAATACAATTAACAAATTACGTAGAGGGAAATTCTGATAAATTAAAACATCCATTCAAAATAATGAAAAAATGGCTAAATACTTTATCGGAACATTTTCCTAATGAAATTCGAACCAAACATAAAGCTCAAGAAACAGATAAATTAAGGAAGTTTATTGATACATATGATGATAATGCGCAAAAAGTAAGTAACTATTTATTTGCAAACGAAGATACAACCAAAATAGCAAAACACATAGATGACTTAAAACATTTGAAATCTGCCACAGCTGACAATATGATTGATTTTAAGGCATTAGACAAGAACTATCGCAAAAAATCCGAAGATATTCTTTATGATGGTCACATTCTAACTTCCGCTTACGTAAAAAACTTAATTTCACGCGCTCATTTTCTTTCAGCTGAAAAATATTTAGAAATTCTAAGAACTCCCGCTGAACATACAAAATTAAAAGCTAAAGAAGAAGCACTATTATCAATGTTTCAAGAATAATTAGAATATTTGACTAAAAAATAAAAAAGGAACGAGTATTGCCGTAAAGGGGGAAGCCGACTTCGTCGTACGGGCTCGCATTAACAAAACACAAATATCTCCAAAAGCGTTATTTATAACATTAAAAAAGTTTTACTAATTTTTAGCAAAAGTGCCAACACAAACATTGTCCCAAAATGGGGAAGCCGACTTCGTCGTACGGGTTCGCATTAAACGGCAACGTTCGCAATTAAAGTGAAAATTCGATTTCCACTTATAATTGCTCAACTGACAAAATACTACGTATTTTGCCTGCCTCTGCTCGCCCTAAAAAAAAACCCTATCTGAAAGATAGAGTTTGGAATTCTGTTAGTAATTCCTCGTGTGTGTAGAAGGTTAGTGTGTAGTAGGTAGTGTAAATATATATCTCGTGTTTATTTTAATCTCTTTTGTCTGGTAGCTTTCGCTTACATATTAATAAAGTATTTTTGTTATATATAATTGCTATATATCTTTTATTTCTTTACATTTGTTTACAAAGTTCTGTAAAGGCAATATTCATAAGAACTTGAGATTGAAAACATGGTTAAAAAATCCAATCAAAACAAGTTTTTTATTAAATTAAATTCCCTGTACTCCCTTTGTAATATTTATATTCCCAATTTTTTATAAAATTAACACTATTTTTAGAAAAACATTCACAATTTTTAAAATGTTCGTTTTTTGCGTCTTTACTTAATCTTAATAAGTATTGACCTTTTTTGAAAAAAGTATTCTAATTAAAAAGTAATTTATTTAAAGATAACAGTGAGAGGAAAGAGGTCTGTATGAAAGAATTTATGCACACTAGATTAGACAACAAACAATTTACGGAAGACGATATTAAGGGATTTATTAAAGACTACAATATCAAATTTATCAAACTTCAATTCGTTGACATTAATGGGCATGTAAAAAATATGACTATTCCTTCACAGCATATTGAAAAAGCTTTAAATAATGAAATTATGCTTGATGGTTCTTCTATCAAGGGATTTAGAAGTATTGAAACATCTGACATGTTTTTCCATCCTGACAAAAACTCATTCCAGATTTTACCTTGGAGAGGGAAAGATGGTGCAAATTCTGCAAGATTAATTTGTGACATTTACAACGCAGATGGAACACCATTTGAAGGCTGCCCTAGATGTAACTTAAAAAGAGTTATGAAAGAAGCTGAAAAGATGGGATTTTCAATGAATGTTGGACCAGAGGCAGAATTTTTCTTATTCTCAAAAGATAAAGATGGTAATGTTACAACCTCTACTCAAGATAGAGCCGGATATTATGACGTTGGACCTGAAGATTTGGGAGAAGATGTAAGATCTGATATCGTTTTGACACTTCAAGAAATGGGATTTGACATTGAAGCATCTCACCATGAAGTGGCTGACGGACAACACGAAGTTGATTTCAGATATGCTGATATTTTGACTGCAGCTGATAACGTTGCAACATTCAAGGTTGCGGTAAAAGCAATTGCGGCAAGACATAATTTGCATGCTACATTTATGCCAAAACCGATTTTTGGAATAAACGGTTCCGGGATGCACTGTAACGTTTCATTGTTCAAGGATGGTAAAAACGCATTTTTTGACGAAAAAGCGGAATATCAGTTGTCAGATGTTGCAAAATTTTCTATCGGCGGAATGTTGAAACACGTAAAAAGTATTACTGCCGTTTTAAACCCTACTGTAAACAGTTTCAAACGTCTAGTTCCTGGTTATGAAGCTCCTGTATATTTAGCTTGGTCATTGGCTAACAGAAGTGCTTTATTGAGAGTTCCGGCAAAAAGAGGAAGTTCTACTCGTGTAGAATTAAGATCTCCAGATCCTGCTTGCAACCCATATTTAGCATTCGCAGTAATTTTGGAAGCTTGTCTTGATGGTGTAAGAAACAAAATTGAGCCACCTGCTCCTGTAGAAAGCAACATTTACAAACTCACAACCAAAGAACGTAAAAAACAAAGAATTGATTCATTGCCGGGAAGCTTGGCTGATGCAATTGATTTGTTTGACAAGTCACTTGTTTCGAGAGCAGCACTCGGAGATCACATCTTTAAAGAATTTTTATCTGCGAAGAAAAAAGAATGGGATTCTTTCAGAACATACGTTTCTCAATGGGAAATCGACAAATATTTGGAAAGATACTAAAAATATTACAAAAAGGCTCTTATAAAAGAGCCTTTTTATTGATAATAAATTGCATTATGTATAAATTTTTTGTATAATTAAAAAATGAGCAGCTTACAAAAATACTATAAACAATCCGCTACGTATAAAATTTTTACCGGAATTTTTTCAGAACTAAGCAGTTTTTTGGAAACTCTTGGGAAAATCACTATGAATGGAGTTGCTACCGCCAAATTTATCATCAAAGGAGATTTTAATTTCAACGAAATTTCAGAACAATGCTATAGATTTGGAATTACATCGCTACCAATTACTCTTTCAATTGTTGGAATGACATCAATCATTGTTGCATCTCAAGTTGCTTTAGAGATGGTTAAACAAGGAGGAAGTAATTTCGTCGGACTTTTAATGACAATGCTTATTGTGCGAGAAGTCGGGGTAATTATGTCTGGCTTTGCCATTATCTCAATGATTGGTTCATCTCTTGCTTCAGAACTTGCAACAATGCGAGTTACAGAACAAATTGATGCAATTGAGGTTTTGAAAGTCAGCCCAATAAAATACCTTTTTGTCCCGAGAGTAATTGCAGGACTCGTTATGATGCCACCGGTTGTAGTAATTGCCTCTGTTGTTGGCGTAATTGCAGGAGCAGTCACTGCTCATTTAACATCCGGATTAGGTTATAGAGCATTTTTTGATTCAGCATGGCTTGGAATTTATATGAAAGATTTAGGCGTTTGCTTATTAAAAGCTTTATTTTTCGGCGGAACAATTTCTCTAATAAGTTGTTCGTGCGGTTACCACGCAAAAGGTGGAGCAAAAGGTGTGGGAGAGGCAACAAACAAAGCAGTTGTTTGGTCTTTCGTTGCAATTGTAATCTGGGATATGATTTTTGCTATAGCATTTTTCTTTTAAAGAGGTAAAATAAAAACTATGAGTATTGAAGTTAAAAATTTAATAAAAACATTCGATGAAAGACGTGTTATAGACAATATTTCATTCAAAGTTGAAGATGGAGAAACTCTAGCAGTTGTTGGCTTTTCAGGTTCTGGGAAAAGTACTATTTTAAAACTTATCTGCGGTCTTTTAAAACAAGATAGTGGCGAAATTATCACCTCAAAAGGCGATATTGCAATGGTTTTTCAATATTCAGCACTATTTGATTCTCTGACAGTTGCCGATAATATTGCCTTTGCACTACATGAACGAAAAGATTTGAGGAACAAATATTCAGAAAAAGAAATTCGAAATATTGTTTCTGAAAAGTTGGAATTGGTTGGACTTAAAGGTATTGAAGGGCAATATCCATCAGAACTTTCTGGTGGAATGCAAAAACGTGTAAGTTTTGCCCGAGCTATTGTTACCGCCCCAAATACAATTCTTTATGATGAACCAACAGCCGGACTAGATCCGATTTCTTCAACATTGATAGAAGATTATATTGTTAGACTGAAAGAAGAAACACATGCAGCATCAATCGTAGTAACTCACCAAATGTCAACAATTCAAAGAACCGCAAACAAAGTTATAATGCTTTATGACGGTAAAATAGTTTATGCAGGAACTCCCGAAGATATGTTAAAACAAAATACTCCTTATACAAAACAGTTTGTTACAGCATCTTTGGAAGGTCCGATGCAAATGATAGCAGAAAATTAAAAAGGATAAGAATATGGATATAGAAAGATTATTTAATGAAGAAGTAATGTCACTAGACACTTACATTATGTTCAAATTAAAAGAACAGACTGCAAAATTAAAAGACGAATTAACTGCAAGAAACAGAGCGCCAATTTCATTATCTATGGGCGCACCAACTGCAAACCCGCCAAAAGCCCTAATTGACAGACTAAAAGAAATTTTGGATGAAGATGGAATTCACATGTATTCAACACCAAAAGGCGAACCTTATTTAAGAAAAGCAATTGCAACAAGAATGAAAAATCGTTTTGGAGTTGAATTAGATCCCGAAACAGAAATCTTCTCACTTGTTGGTTCAAAAGAAGGAATTGCGAACTTGGTTCGTTTTATCACAACTCCAAAACACGAAGAATTTGAAAAAGACGTAATCATGGTACCTGATCCTTGCTACGCATCATATTTGCAATTTGTAAAATGCTCTGGGGCTAAAGCTTATCCTATGCCTTTGACAAAAGAAAACGATTTTAAACCTGATGTAGAAGCTATTTATAATCAAATCATCAAAGATGGCTACAAAGCAGAAAATATCAAAGCTTTATTTATAAACTTCCCTAACAACCCAATGGGAATTTCAACTACAAAAGAATACGTTCAATCAGTAATCAATTTCTGTAAAAAACACGACATTTTGTTGGCATCAGATGCTGCTTATGCTGATATTTACTTTGCAGAAGATGAAAAACCTTTCAGTATTTTTGAACTTGAAGGTGCTAAAGACATCGGTATTGAATTTTACAGTTTTTCAAAACCTTATGCCGTTACCGGTTGGCGTCTAGGTTGGGTTTGTGGAAACAAAGACGTTATTCAAAGATTTGGAAAAGGCAAATCAACTCTTGACAACGGTATCTTTAAAGCATTGCAAAAAGCTTGCGCAGAAATTCTAAATTCCGAAGAAGGTGACAAATATATTGAAGAAGGTAATAAAGGTTATGCACGCAAACAAGCTATTATGGTAAAAGGTTTTAAAGAATTGGGTTGGAATATTGACGAAAAAACTGTTCCGCATACAACATTCTACTTGTGGCTACCGATTCCGAAAAAATATACTTCAGCATTCAAATTTTGCGAAGATGTATTGAAAAAGTCCGGTGTTGTACTGGTTCCGGGAAATGCTTTCGGAGACCACGGAGAAGGTTTCTTTAGATTATCTTACGTATGTTCAGACGAACAATTACAAGAGGTTATTGATAGATTTAAAGCCGACGGCTTTACTTTTGAATAAACTCTATAAATTATTACAAACCAAAAGAGCTGGAATAAAAAACCAGCTCTTTTGGTTTAACATTACCACGGATAATCGCTTTTCATCTCCCATCCATCACGCATAATCTTAGCGGCACAAGAATATCCGTTTGAATTTCTTCGTTTACAATTCGTATTGATTACATCTTCAGGTTGGTCATACTCTCTAGGGAAAATTCCTTTATCTGTTATTACAAATATAAACAAATCTTTTCCAGTCATATTAGGCGGTTTTGCACCATTTATATCAATAAAAATTCTTGCATCGTCAGTATCCATAGACATATTGTACAAAAAACCGTCACTTGTCATAAATGGAATTCGCTTTCCACTATCAACAACTTTCCAATCATTAAGCCTGCCACTCAACATATACCATGGCTTATTGCTTTCATAACCACATTCTTGATATGTTTTACAAACTTTTATTGATTTAAAATAAGGTAGCCAAAATTTTTCTAAATACGCATTTGCCTCCCTACCCTTATCCCAATATTGAAATTCTCCGTTGTCAAGTTCTGACATTTTTAGGGCTTGTGCGACCATTGTATAAGATTTTTTCAACTTAGAAACAGCCTCTTGTTTTTTGTAATTTGCAACTAAAGCCGGCATGGTTAGAGCTGCAACAACCCCGATAATACCAAGAGTAATCAGAACCTCTGCCAACGTAAATCCTTTAAATAATTTCAAATATGCTCCTCCTTAAATAATTCCCGAATCTCTCACAAATAAGAATTTTAACTATGTATTTTTATTATAACATATTTTTTTAGTTATTCAAGTGTCCATAAATAATCTGTTAACTCTTTTGTTGAATAAACTTCTTTGATAACAAAGAACTTTTTCCCTGTTTTCTCTTTTACATAAGACAATGTCTTACCATCCAAAAAGGTTTCAGAATAAGGTTTTAGCATAACTGATGGAATTATAACCAAATCAACATCAATATCTTTAACTGTTCTAATCAAATCATCTGTCGTAATTAACCCAGAAACCGTAATATCTTTCCCCCAATAATTTGATTTCACAGGATTTACAGACACTCTCAAATTTTTTATTTTATTCAATTTTTTGGCAATTCTTTCAATTGCATAAACTGCTGCAACTCCAGTTGCAAAAGAAATTTTTAATGGTTTTTCAATAGCTTTCGGTAATTCTCGAGATTTAAAATCTTCTAAAAGCATTCTTAAAGAGCCAACTCCATCATCCAACTGATTAAATTTTCCGTAATATTTAGCCGGCGGAATATCCCTTTCAGCAAGCAAGAAAAATTCATCCGAACAACAAACCCTCTTGAATTTAGATGCAATATCCAAAACTTGCTCTGCGCATTTTTTATCAACCTGTTTAAGACTTTCTTCTCTAAACTGCGTTATTCCAACAGGAACAATCGCAACAGACAGAACTGTATTTTTTAATTCAGCCAAATCTGTCAAAGTTCGTTCAAGTTCTGCTCCGTCATTTATTCCCGGACAAAGAACTATTTGAGCATGAAAAGGAATTTTATTTTTTCTAAACCACTGCAAGTTGTCCAAAGCCTTACCTGCATTAGGATTTCTTAACATTTTCACCCTCAAATCAGGATTTGTAGTATGAACCGAAACATAAAACGGCCCTAAACGCATTCTTTTAATTCTATCTCTATCTTTGTCTGTAAGGTTAGTCAAAGTTATATAAGTTCCCTGCAAATAGGACAACCTATAATCATCATCTTTTACATATAAAGTATCACGCAAACCTTTTGGTTGTTGATCAACAAAACAGAAAATACAATGATTTAAACAAGGTTTTATTCTGTCAAAAACAGCACTTTCAAAGACAATCCCCAAATCCTCATCATAATCCTTTTCCAATTCAATAACTTCAACTTCACCATTTAATTTTTTTATTTCAATTGTCAACAAATCAGATTTGCACAAAAAGTTATAATCAATCATATCAAGCATTTTGCTATCATCAATTGATACAACCTCATCACCAGCTTGAATTTCCAATTCCTCAGCAATAGAACCTTTTACAACCGAACTAACTATTGCGGGCATTGTCTTTCTCCAAACCTTCTATAATATTAATCAAATTTGAAAACTCACACATCGCATTATCTACAACGACTTTTTGATAAAAACTTATATGATTATACTCGTCATCTAAAACATTTTGGCAAAATGTTTTAAACTGCATAGCTCTCGATTTTACAGAGAAAAATAACCTTATTCGTTCTTCTGAATTTAGACAATCTGCACAACATAATTTTGCTCTTGCATTAGACAAAAATTGTAATGGATTATCACTCAAATCTTCTAATATCAAACGTTTCAATTCAGAAATTCCACTCTTTGAAATTTCATAATAAACAGACAATTTCCCTCCATCGGACATCATTTTGCGAGAAGTCAAGCACTCTTTTTCTTCCAAACGACGAAGAGCTGGTTTCAATGCGCCAAAACTAGGTTTTGTAAACGGAGCAAAGTTTTCAATTATTCTTTTTTGCACCGAATACATTGTCAAATCTCGTTTTAGCAGAACATATAAAATTAAGAGTTCAATCATACACTAAGAATAGCATAAATTGAACTCTTTAGTCAATTTGTTTACTCATCGACAGAGTATTAAAAAATCGCCTTTATCAGGCGATTTTTAATATATAAAATCTGGCAAATTTAATATATTTGCTTTGCTTGTCCTATGAAAGAGCCATTAATGCTTTTACAGAACGAGCGTTATCTCTTACTTCTTCATCAGAATGATTTTCAACTGTATCTTCCAAAATTCTGATAGCTTCAGCTTTGTCGTTCAATGATAACAATTCGTTAATTGTACTCATTGCAACAACTGTTGACATATCATTGATACCTTTCCCTTTGTTAGAAATTACAATATTCAATGAATCATGCATATTTTTCTTAACCAATGCACGAGAAGTCATTTCTCTGATTGCATCAATTTTAGAATTTGTTCCAACATCTTCCAAAATTGAAATAGTTTCAGGGTTTTCGTTTCTTCCTAAACCCTCAATTATATTTGTCACATCTCTTACGATTTTTTTATCTACCATTTATATTCCTCCTCTATACAGCTGCTTCCCACGCTGCAACGCTATCAGACATCATTTGTCTAGCCATTGTCATATCTTCCATTTTTGCAACTGATCTTGCAGATGTCTTAGATGAGATTAAATCCGTTACGGATGTTCCCAAAACTTCTTTTGTTGAATTGTACATAGAAATAACATTTTCTTTAATTCTATTTCCAAATTCAACAACTGAATTAATCATGTGTTGGAACTTTTCGCCAATACCAGAAATAGAGCCAACTAAAGCACTAGCTTTCAATTTGCCTGTGAAATTTGGGGTATTGTTCACTTTTTTGTTTGATGATTCAAACACGTCAGCAGTCAAAACATTTCCTTTGAAAGAAGATGCTGCAAACGGATTTGATGAATTTCTCTGTGTTACTGATTCGTGTTTACTAGTGTTAAAAATTCTTTCACGAATAGATGATACTGATAAATTTGCCATGCTAAATATCCTTTCGTATAATATCGACATTATAAGAATATCATCAGGCATAAATTTATTGCTCAACCTTTTGGAGGATTATTGTTTGAATTTCTTATACTTTAGTTGTAAAATTTAGCAAAAGGGCTAGGTAAATATGTACAAAAACTTAGAAAAATTAATAGAAACAGTTAGAATATTACGTTCAGAACACGGCTGTGAGTGGGATAGAGCGCAAACACATTACTCTTTAAAATCGAACATGCTAGAAGAAGCTTATGAGGCAGTCGATGCAATTGACGCAGGCGATCTTGCAAACCTTAGAGAAGAATTGGGGGATGTTCTTTTGCAAGTACTTTTACATTCCCAAATCGCCGATGATAACGGAGAGTTTAATCTTGATGATGTCGCCAAAGAATTAAACAATAAACTTATACACCGCCACCCGCATGTTTTTGGGAACACCAAAGTTTCTTCAACACAAGATATAATTGATAATTGGGATAAATTAAAAAAAGAAGAAAAAACAGATAGAAAATCTGCAATGGATGGGATTTCTAAATCTCAAGCAGCATTAATGAGTGCGCAAAAAATCAGTAAACGAGCAGTAAAACAAGGTTTTGAATGGCCGAATGAAAATTCTCTATACGAATGTATTCAGTCAGAAATAACAGAATTTAAAGAGGCAGAAACAGAAAAAGATCAATCGCACATGGAAGAAGAATTGGGTGATATACTTTTTGCAATAGTAAATCTCGCTCGCTGGAACAAAATTGATGCAGAACAAGCACTATTAAAAGCAAATAAAAAATTTATGAAAAGATTTAGAAAAATGGAAGAATTGGCTCAAAAACCTCTTTCTGAGTACAACTTTGAAGAATACGACCAACTTTGGAAACAAGCAAAAAAAGCATTAGATAAATAATCACACCACGCAATGATTTTCGGAGTTTATTAACAAATGTAAACAACTATAACATCAAAAAAGCAATTCCTACATAAAAAAATCCTTTATATAAATATACAGGAAAGAGGATAAGATTTTATGAAAGAACAGGAATTAAATACATTGATGTCAGTAGTTTCAGACCCTATTAAAAATGTTTATAAGATTGAATCAAGAAAAGATTTGGAAGAAATCCAAAGAATTATTAGAATTTTTAATATTTCTGAAAACCAACACAACAAACACACAATGTTATCTATCAAAAATCTTGCAACACTTAGACTTGTACTAAGCAACAACTAAAACTCGCCCATAAACCATAAATAAAAATAAACAAAACTAAAAAGCCCCGACTCCAGAAAAACCGAACGGAGCTTTTTTAGTTATTATAAATATTTTTTGATTAATAATTCATTTGCCAGTTATCATTTAAGATTTTTCCAAAACAACCGCCAAAATAGGTATTATCTGCAATACAGGTATTTTGAAAAGCATTTTCTCTTTGTTCTTGAGTTAATGGTAATGGAAGCTCATAACCGCTTGTATCAATATTTCCATTTACATCAATCGTCATATCAAACATATCTCTACCCAATATGTTTGGTCCTTTAGGTCCATTTATATCTGTTACTAAAGAAATAAAAAGATTATCACGACCAACATAATAAAATCTAACAGATGCACCGCTTGCCAATATATAAGACATACCAATACCGGCACCACTATTATTACCCCAATATTCTAAAGCCTTTCCTGATATCTTTTTATAATCAGAATAAGCAGCAAAACAAGGTTTAACTTCATTTGGATTTAAGCAACTGTTTGTAATTTTAAAATAATTGGTAATAACATTATTCATTTCCGCTTGAGAGCTAATACCTGCCTCTCTCAAATTAATAGCATTTCTGTCGGTCATATAGCGCAAAAACACTTGAGATGTTTCATTATAAACTTTATGTAACTGAGTTACATAACTTTGACGTTGATAATTTTGCATTAATGTTGGAACAGTCATTGCTGAAACGACACCGATAATACCGAGAGTGACAAGAACTTCAGCGAGAGTGAAAGCTCCACACCAATGTCTGAAGTATGAACCAACACTGTCACAGAGGGCTACGT